>Ga0196972_1000042_pt1 | contig 120825 bp, 113 predicted proteins | sample S1v_2013CmetaG_FD_148618 | JGI IMG/M metagenome (GOLD analysis project Ga0196972, IMG submission 148618) | Soil microbial communities from Anza Borrego desert, Southern California, United States - S1+v_20-13C | ecosystem: Environmental > Terrestrial > Soil > Desert | place: USA: California...
CTTCAAGCGCGTTCATGTCGCCTGGGGCGAGCCGGGTTCGGCCACCGAGAAGATGCTGTCCGGGCTGCAGCGCGCCTTTTACACGCTCGAAGTCATGGGCAAGGGAGAGGAACTGCACAAGAAGATCTTCGACGCGATCCATGCCGAACGCCAAGCCTTGTACAACGAAGATGCGATCGTGAAATTCCTGGTCAAGCAAGGCATCGACAAGCAGAAATATCTCGACACGGCCAATTCGTTCACCGTGCAGAGCAAGATTCAACGCGCGCGCCAGGCATTCGCGAGCTTCAACCTCGACAGCGTGCCGAATATCGTCATCGACGGCCGCTTCGTGACCTCGCCGGGATTGGCGAGTAAAGGCGCGACTCACTTGAGCGACCAGGCCGAGGGCATGGAAGCGCTGCGCGTCATGGACACGCTGATCGCCAAGGTCATGGCCGAACGTGGCAAAGCCGCCAAGCCGGCCGCTGCGGCAGCGTCCCCAAAGAAGTAATGTTGCGCCGAACCGGCTAGCCGTCTTCCCATCGCGCCTTCCCGAAAGGGAAGGCGTTTTTCATCGCGCGGCCGGCAGCCGCTCCACCATCCGCCCCAGCCGCCGTATGGCGCCGTCCACTTCCTTCGAATGCGGCGCGCCGCAGCTCAGGCGCAGGAAGGGCTCGAAACGGTCCGAGTTCGAGAACAGCGAGCCGGGCACGAGCAGGATGCCGTCCCGGATCGCGACATCGAACAAGGCTTTCGATGAGCGCCGTTCCGGCAATTCGAGCCAGAGCGTCGGGCCGCCGTTCGGCATGGTCAGGCGCGTTCCTTCGGGGAAATAGGCGGCGACCGCCTCCGCCATCCGCTCGCGCTGTCCGCGCAAGGCCGTGCGCAGGCGCCGCAGGTGGCGCTCGAATGCGCCCGAGCCGATGAATTCCGCCGCCGCGATCTGCGGCCATTCCTCGTTGTAGCGCGTCTGCGCGTATTTGAGCAGCGCCGCGCGCGTATGCCAGCGGCCGCCGAGCATCCAGCCGAGCCGCATGCCGGGCGCCAGCGTCTTGTGCAGCGAGGCGCAGTAGATCACGTTGCCGGTCTTGTCGAGCGCCTTGAGCGTCGGCAGCGGCGTCTCGGACTCGATCAGCTCGCCGTAGGTATCGTCCTCGATCAGCGCGATGCCGCTTTGCTCGCACAATTCGACGAGTCTCTTCTTTTTCGATTCAGGCAGGACGGCGCCGAGCGGATTCTGCAGATGCGGCACCACCACCACGGCCTTGATGTTGCCGTAGGTCCGGATCGCCAGTTCGAGCGCATCGACCGATATGCCGCGGGACGCCGAGGTCGGAATCTCGAGCGCGCGCAAACCGAGGCTTTCGAGCACCTGGAACAGGCCGTAATAGGTGGGCGACTCGACCGCGATCGTGTCGCCGGGCCGCGCAACGGCGCGCAAGGCCAGGTTGAGGGCTTCGATGCAGCCGTGGGTGATGGTGACCTCTTCGGGCGAGCACACAATGCCGCTGGCCATCGCGCGTTTGGCGAGCGCGGCCCGGAAACGCGCGTTGCCGCCGGGCGGCGCCACCCGCACCAGCAGATCGGGATCCTGGCGCAAGGCGCGGATCGCGGCGTTCTTCAATTGCTGGGAAGGATACAGCTCGGGCGCGCCGCGCGCCCCGGACAGGTTGACCTGGATCGGATGGGCTTGCCCGCGCAGCACGAAATCCGACACCCGCGCATGGATGCCGACATATTGGGCCGGGTCGGGCGGCAGCGCGACGCTCGGCTCCTCGACGCTCGGCTCCTCGACGCTCGGCAAGACGGCGCGGCGCGGCCGGCGCACGAAATAGCCGGAACGGGGCCGCGCTTCGAGCCAGCCCTGGCGTTCCAGTTCGCGGCAGACCTGCAAGGCGGTGGACAGGCTCACGCCATGCAGGCGCATCAGCGCGCGCACCGAAGGCATGCGTTCGCCTTGGGCAAGCGAGCCGGCCCGGATCGCAGCGAGATAATGCTCGGCCAGCCGGCGATACAAGGGTAGTTCATCCATGCCGCATCCTCGCCGCTCCGTGTGTTCGCGAACAGATATAGATCCTATGAAAACGAACCATAACAGATTGCCGGATCGTCTTCTGTTACGGCCCGGCTTGCGCTCCGTTGTGCCTGTTTTGCCGCAGCGCACCGCTCTACGATGAAAGCCTCTGATCGATAAAGGAGCAACCATGGGCGAACCATTTCCAGAACCACCGGGGCGGCAGCTCAGGCGCCGGCTCGGGCCGGGGCAGGCGCTGCGCCTGCAGGCCGGGCGCGGCACGACGGTGATCGCGCTGCGCGGCGCCTTCGAACTCGCCGGTCCGCCGGCCTGGCTGGCCGGCCATGTCGTATCGACAAGCATCCGGCTGCGGGAAGGCGAGGCGCACGTCCTTCCGCGCGGCGGCCCGATCACGCTCGAGAGCTTGGGCCCGGGAGAAGTCTTGTGCCTCGGCGAACCGGAGCGGCGCGCGCCGTCCGCGGCTTGGCGGGCGGCGCTGGCGGCGGGATGGCGCCGCCTGTGCCGTCATTCGCCGGCATGAGCGCGGAGAAAGATTTATGATGACGGTTATCGTTCATACCCGTTCCGCTAGACGGCAGCGTCGATTCAAGCCCGCGACCATGTTCCGCCATCCATCCGAATTCGTCACCTTCAAGGCCAGCCCGCACCTTCCGGGCGTGGAATTGTATTCGGCGTGCATCGTCGATCATGCCTTCGCGCCGCATGTGCACGACGGTTATTCTCTCGGCGCCATCGAGGCGGGCGTGGAACGCTTCCGTTACCAGGGCAGCGAGCACCTGGCTCCGGCCGGCACGCTGGTGATGCTCAATCCGGACGAATTGCATACCGGGCAGGCGGAAGTCGAGGCCGGCTGGACCTACCAGATGCTCTATATCGCGCCCGAGACGCTGCACGCCATGACGGGCGGCGAAGCGCACTTTCCCGACGCCACGGTCCACGATCCGCGCCTGGCGGCCGCTTATCGCCTTGCCTTCGACCGCATGTGGCACGCGCCCGGCGATATCGCCTTCGTCTCCGAATTCACGCGCCTGGTCGATGCGCTCGTCGCGCGTTATGGGCGTCATGAGGGACATGCCGGCAAGACGGAGCGTTCCGCGCCCGGCATGGCGCGCTCGGCGGCGATGCGGCGCGTGCTCGATTGCATCGAGGCGAACCTCGAGGGCGATTTGCGCGTCGAACAGCTGGCGCGGGAAGCCGGCCTCTCGCTGTTCCATTTCGTGCGCGTCTTCAGCGCGGCCTTCCATGCGACGCCGCATCAATACGTCCAGGCGCGCCGCGCCGCCCGCGCCAAATCGCTGCTGGCGCGGCGAACGAGCCCGGCCGAAGCCGCCGTCGCGGCCGGGCTGACGGATCAGAGCCATTTGAACCGCTGGTTCAAGCGCGCCTACGGCGTGACGCCGGCCCAATACCAGCAACAGATCGGCAGCCGGCCCGGGGGAACCCGGCATACCTAGCCACGGGCCGCCATTCCCATCGCACTCTCATTCGATCCATCCCGACACCCCGTTTCCGAAAGACGAACCCATGGAATTTTCCACCTGGCTGCTCTATGCCACCGTCGCCATCGTCAATATCGCCAGCCCCGGCCCGGCGATCCTGCTGGCGATCTCCAACAGCGTCGCCTACGGCTTGCGGCGCGTCGTGTTTTCCTCGCTCGGCAACATCTGCGGCGGCGCGCTCATCTCCAGTCTCACGATGGCCGGGCTCGGCGCCGTGCTGAAGACCTCGTCGCTGCTGTTCGGCATACTCAAGCTGGTCGGCGCGGCTTATCTGATCTATCTCGGCATCCGCCAATGGCGCTCCCGGACCAGCCTCTTCGCGCGCCATGACGCCGCCGCGCCGGCGGCGCGCAACAACCGCCAGTTGTTCATGCAGGGCTTCTTGCTCGCGCTCACGAATCCGAAGGCGATCCTGTTCTTCACCGCGCTGTTCCCGCAATTCCTGAGCACGAAACACGACCTGCTGCCGCAGTACGCGATCATGACCGGCACCTTCATGGTGCTGTCGTTCTGTTCCCTGATGAGCTATGCCTTGCTGGCGCGTTCGGCCGGCGCCTGGCTCTCCGGCGAGCGCAACACCGGCCTGTTCAACCGTTTCGCGGGCGGCACGTTCATGCTGCTCGGACTCGGCATGCTGCGCCTGAAGAATACCGCCGCATGACGCGCATTCTCGTCAGCGCCTGCCTGCTGGGCGCGCCGGTCCGGTATGACGGCGGACATCTCGGCGGTAGCAGCGATGTGCTCGCCGCCTGGCAGCGCGCGGGCCGGCTGGTGCCGTTTTGTCCGGAAGTGGCGGCCGGATTTCCCACACCGCGCCCGGCCGCGGAAATCCGCGGCGGCGGCGGCGGCGCGCAAGTCCTGGCGCGCGGCGCCAGGGTGGTCGAAGAGAGCGGGCGCGACGTCAGCGCGCAATTCATCGCCGGCGCGGAGCAGGCGCTCGCCCTCGCGCAACGCAACGGCGTGCGCCTGGCCATTCTCGCGGAAGGCAGCCCCTCCTGCGGCAGCACGGCGATTTACGACGGCAGCTTCGGCGGCCGCCTGATCGAAGGCAGCGGCGTGACCGCAGCCTTGCTGGAAAGCGCGGGCATACGCGTGTTTTCCCAGCATCGGCTGGCCGAGGCCGCGGCTTGGCTGGATGAATTGGAGGCCGCGGAGCGCGGACCGGGGTAAGCGGCTGCCCGGCTTATTTGAGCATGGCGCCGATCGCCACCGGCGCGGTCTGGGTGACGATCTGGCCTCTTTCCGGCCAATCGGCGAAGTGATAGGCCACCGTCTTGAACGTCATCGTGGTGTCGTCATGGAAGGCGCCGCCTTCTTCCACCCGCATCCGGGATTGCGCGTGATCGACGCCGCGGAAGCGGACCACGGGATCGGGTGCGTTCTTGGCATAGGAGAAAATGACGCCCGCGCATTTCTTGTCGCGGACCGCCGAATCGCCGATATAGCGCAAGTAAGTCAGCACCTGCTCGCAAGCGATGCGCAGATCCGTCGCCTCATAGACGCCGTCGGCGCGCGGGGCGATCGAGATGCGCGGCTGGAAGGTGTACATGCCGATCTTGCGGTTCAAGACCAGCACCAGCCGCGCGTTGTCGTCGTAGGCCGATTTCTGCAGGGGGAAGACCGCGCGGCCCGCCGCATCGAGCGCGATGTCGAGCTGGGCCGAGCGGCCGATCAGCGTCATGCGCACGCCGTCCATCGGTACGCTCTTGTCGCGCGGCACCACTTGCAGATGACTCTGGATGAATTGTTTCGGCTTGCCGTACTTCTCGAACCGGATCATGAGCTTGTAGGCCTCGCGATAACTCATCCAGGCGCCGTCCTGCACCTCCCCGTCGGGCTCGTTCGACTGGGCGGCAGCGCTCCCCGCCTTCAACAGAAGGAGCAGGGACAAGACGAGGATGCGCTTGGCAGACATGAGGAATGGTCGATGGGATCAGAAACGATAGGCCAGCCCGGTACGGAAACCCAGATTGTTGCGGCGCTCGGCCAGCGGACTGTCGGCGGCCTGCCCCATGAGGCGGGAAGCCGTCAGCTGCGTGGAGAGCAGCCAGGCATTGCTCAATTCCCAGTTCCAGTTGAAGGTCAGTTGGACGTCGCGGATGCCGGATGATGCCGGCTCATAAGCGAACCTGCTGCCGGCCGGCAGCCGTTCCGGCCGCAGACCGAAAAACTCGCGCAGGTAGTGCCGGTTGGCCCAGGTGACGCCTGCCGTCAGGGACAGGTTATGGTGCGGGATCACTTGCGCGAACGACTTTTGCACGCCGCCGCTGAACAACAAGCCGTCACGCTCCTCGCCGGCGCCGTACAGCAGCGAGCCGATGAGCCGCAATTCCGGAGTCAGATAATAATTGGCGAAACCGCCGATCTGCGGGGTCGCCCGGATATCGTGCGGCTGGATCGAGGAGTTGCGCCCGATTTCGGACGAGATCGCTTGGTTGATCTCGCCGATGTCGGTCAGCCGGCCCCCGGCGGACACGTTGCGGCCCGGCTCGATGGACAGCAACGGACCATATTCGAGGCCCGGCGTGGGCGACAAGTGCATGCCGAGGTTCAATCCGGACACGAATACTCCATTGCTCCATTGCATCTGCACCAGCCCGATGATATTCGTCCTGCGTTCGTCCGCGCCCTTATAGCGCGGCAAAGACGCCACGCCGAGTCCGACGTACATGTCCTTGCTGCCGTCGGGCATCATGGGAGCGGAAGGTGTCTGCGCAACGGCAAGATTGCAAATGCCGAGCAACGCCAGGAAAAATATTTTCGCCATGTCGAATCGCTGGTAAGGGAAGGCCCGCGCCTTGTCGTGCCATTTCCGGAAAAATGCCCTGAATACCGGCCGCCCCGACCTGTCGGTCGCGACCGCCCGATATTGTATGGGCATTTCCCGGAATTGCACGGCGCCGTCGCCGTCATCGCCTCTTTTCCGATAGCCTTCCGTCCATCCTCCCATAACGTTCCGACAACATGTCTTCCCGGGCGCCGGCGCATCCAGCGGATCTCGCCGGCGCCGGTCCGCTCAGGGCAGCTTGACGAATTCGACCGGCGACGACGAAGCCGGCACCTTCACCAGCGAATACTGGTTGATGTTTGCTGCAATGCACATCACGTTCGGCCCCGGATCGACCACCCGGTATCCAACCTCCAGACGCTCCGGATTGGAGCGCCGGGTCACCGTCTCGATACTCATGCTGCCGCAGGTGATCGACTCGCCGCCGAGGAACACGCCGAGCACCATCTCCTGCGAAAAATCGACGACCGGAAGTTCGGCACGGCCCGCGGCATGCTCCCGCCACAAGACGGCCCACGCGGCCGCGTCCCGGATCGTCACGAAACGCTTGTCTTCGATTTCCGAGGTAAATACGCTACCCGGCAGGCGGTCGAACGCGACGGCATCGGGCGAGCAGGGATCATGCATACCGAGCGCCGCCGCCACCCGGGTGCGGATCGAACGCACGGCTCCCTGGAACGCTTCCGCCCCCGGAATGCCCTCGCGGCAGCTGAAGCTGACCTTGGTCTTCTTGCCGGCCTGTTCGATCTCGATCCATTCCGCACCTCCGTCGGCGCAATCGGGGCAACCGAGCACCGTGTCCGCGGCCGGCATGGTCTTGGCCGCCGCCGTCAATGCCTGCCATTCCTGCGCCGAAACCTCGCCCCAGATCGCACGTTCCTGATAGGGCACGCCTCCCCGGTCCCCGCGGCCGGAAACCGCGCGGAAGGTGGCGCCGTCCTTGCCGATCTCGACAGCAGCCTCGCAATTATCGAGGCACATTCCGAACGACCATCCGCTCCGAATCAAAAGATCGGCGTTGGCCGACGACGGCGCCTGCACGAATTCGACCGGATCGGAAGAATACGGCACCGTGACCAGCACCGCGGGATTGCCAACCAGCGCGATGCAAGCCATCTCGGGGCCGGGCGTGGATTCGCGATAGGTGACTTCCACCCGGTTCGGATTGGTCTTTTGCTTGACGGCGAGAATCGCTACGCCATCGCAATAATTGCGGGCGCCGAGGAACACGCCGATCACCATGTTGCGCGTGAAATCGACGGCCGGCGCTTCAGGCACCCGTGGACCGTCGCCGGCGTGCTGGGCCCAGAGAGCGTTCCACGCGGCTTCGTCGCGCACCGCGACCAGGCGCTTTTCGCCGATGGCGGAGGGCAGCGCCGGCACGATGGTTTGAAACGGCTGGCTGACCACGGTTTTCTGCACCACACCGGAAGCCGGCGCGTTGACGGTGCCGGAGTTGGCGGAAGCCGACGATCCACCGCCCCCGCAGCCCGCCAGCAGGATGCCGGCGGCAGCCACCAGAGTGGCCACGAAAAATGATTTGCGTCCCATGTTTATCCTTGTATCAAGTCTTGAACGCCTTGGCGCGGCCAACGGCGCGGCGCGGCGTCACGAGTGAATGAGGAAACAAAGAGGCGGCCGCCTTTTGTCGCACGTCCTCATCATAAAATCGAGACGGGGCGAAATCTGCGTCTTCCTTGTCGGAAAATTGTATGCATTTGCATCTGCGCCAAACGGTCGGAAACTGTCGGGCAGTTGTATTTGTCTGTATGTAAATGTCGAGACGGCGCGATTCGTGGCAAGCTCTTATACAATCCCGTGCAGGGAGGAAATACCATGTTTCGTGTAATGCTTGTTGAAGACGATGCGAAACTTGCCGGATTGATCACGGAATACCTGGATGGCTACGAGTTCGCGGTACATGTCGTGAGCCGCGGCGATGCGGCGCTCGAGGAGTTCGGCCGGATCGAACCCGACATCGTCGTTCTCGATCTGATGCTGCCCGGGTTGGACGGCATGGTCGTATGCCGGCAGATTCGCGATATCAGCAGCGTGCCTATCCTGATTCTGACCGCGCGCGAGGATACCTTCGATGAAGTCTCGGGACTCGAACAGGGCGCCGACGACTACGTCAATAAGCCGGTGCAGCCGCGCGTCCTGCTGGCCCGCCTGCGCGCCCTGGTGCGCCGCACGCAGGCCAAGAATGCCGTTACGCAGGAAGGGGTGACGGTCGGCGCTTTGCATATTTCCAAGGAAAACCGCACCGTCACTTGGCACGGCGAGGCGGTCACGCTCAACACCAGCGAATACAAGCTGCTGCTGATGCTGGCGGAATCGGCCGGGCACGTGCTGTCGCGCAACGACATCCTGAAAAAAATGCGCGGCCTCGAATTCGACGGCCTCGACCGCAGCATCGACAATTGCGTGGCGCGGCTGCGCCGCAAGTTCGGCGACGCCGAGGCGGAAAAGATCAAGACCGTCTGGGGTGAAGGTTATCTGCTCAGTCCGTCCGCCTGGGAATAAGCCGGCCCGGCGATGAATCGCATTTTCTTCCGGATTTTTCCGCTGGCGATCCTGGCGTTCGCCGTGGCGACCGTGGCGATCTATTTCGTGATCAGCCACGTGTTCGGCGACCCTTTCGAGGAGCTGGCGCGCAAGCAGGCCTCCGGACCGATTTTCCTGCTTGAGCAATACATCGACAATGCACCGGCCGACGAATGGCTGGTGCGACTGAACAAGGTCCGGGAAGTCTCCAGCCTCAGCCTTGAGCTCGTTCCCCTGGAGACCGCCATGGCCGGCCTGCAGGGAGACAAGCGCGAAGCCCTCAAGCGCGGCGAGATCGTGCTCAACGTTTCCGCCAAGACCTTTTTCCGGCGCGTCGACCTATACGGCGACAAGTACATCGGCAGCGCCGACGACGTGCTGCGCGTCAGCAACCTGCCGATCGATATCGGTCTGGAAGTGGAAATGGAAGCCTTGCGCTTCGTCGTCGCCGCGCTGTTCCTGCTGGTGCCGATCGCGCTCTGGTCGCGCTTCCACTGGAAGGAATTGCAATCGCTGTCGCAAGTGGCCGAAGCCTTCGGCGAAGGCAATCTGTCGGTGCGCGCGGTCGCCAAGGAAACCGCCAGCGTCTATCCGCTGGCGCAATGCATGAACCACATGGCCGAACGCATCGAAGGCTTGCTCGATGCGCAAAGAAACCTGCTGCATTCGGTATCGCATGAATTGCGGACGCCGATTTCGCGCATCGAGTTCGGTCTCGAACTATTGCGCAAGGCGGCCAAGAGCGACGAACTGGGCGGACGCATCGGTTCGCTGGAAGCCGATGTCAGGGAGCTCAATGCCCTGGTCAGCGAACTGTTGAGCCTGACCCGGCTCGATCAGCGGCAGGCCGCGCAACCCGGCCGGTTCGCGCTCGAAGACTTGCTGCATCACGTCGCCGACGGCCTGGCCCATGCCTTCGCCGGCAAGGAGGCGACGCTCCAGGTGCCCGCCGATCTGGGCGAGATCGTCGCCGACCAGCGGCTGCTCGCCCGCGCCGTGGGCAATCTGCTGGCCAACGCAGCCAAGTATGCGAACAGCCGGCTGTCGCTGAGCGCCGCCCGCCTCGGCGACCGGATCGAGATCACGGTCGACGACGACGGCCCCGGCATTCCGGCCGACGAACGCGAGCATGTGTTCGAGCCCTTCTACCGGCTCGACCGTAGCCGCGACCGCGCCACCGGCGGCTTCGGCCTGGGCCTGGCGATCGCGCGCAAGGCGATGCAGCTGCACGACGGCACGATCGAGATCGCCGATTCGCCGCTCGGCGGCGCGCGCTTCGTGCTGCGCATGCCGTGCCGCCAATAGCGCAGCTATCCCGGACCGCAAATCCGTACAAGAACCGGCGCCCGCGCCCTCCCATAATGATCGCCGACGCCGCTTTGCGCGGTGCCGTTACGTTCACCGGCTTTCTGGAAAATCATGTTCATCGGTTTACTCTGCGCGCTCGGCGCCGGCCTGATGTGGGGCCTCGTATTCGTCGCACCGGCGATGCTGCCGGATTACCCCGGCGTTCTACTGTCCTTCGCGCGCTACCTCGCGTTCGGCGTGATCGCGCTGCTGCCGGCGTGGTTCGACCGCCGGCACATCGCGCGGCTGACACGCGCCGACTGGATGATGGCGTTCAAGCTGTCGGCCGTCGGCAACCTGATCTACTATGCCGCGCTGGCGACCGCGATCCAACTCGCCGACACTCCGCTGCCGGCGATGCTGATCGGCACGCTGCCGGTCATCATCGCGATCTGCTCGAACCTGGCACCCGGCCATCCCTCGGAAGCCATCGCCTGGCGCCGGCTGGCGCCGTCGCTGCTGGTGATCTTCGCCGGCCTCATGCTGGTCAACGCGGGCGAACTCGCGCATCTTGACGGACGCCGTCCGCTCGCCGACTATGCGCTGGGCTGCGTGGTCGCGCTCGGCGCGGTCGCCGCCTGGACCTGGTATCCGATCATGAATGCGCGCCACATGAAGGCGCATCCGCAATTGAGCTCTTCCACGTGGGCCACCGCGCAAGGCCTGGCGACGCTGCCGCTGGCCCTGGCCGGCTTCCTCGGCTACGGCGTCTACGCATCGGCGACCGGCAGCAGCTTTGACTTTCCGCTCGGGCCGCGACCGCTGCCGTTCATCGGCCTGATGCTGACCATCGGCCTGTGCGCTTCCTGGCTCGGCACGCTGCTCTGGAATCAGGCCAGCAAGCGCCTGCCGACTTCGTTCGCCGGCCAGTTGATCGTGTTCGAAACCCTGTCCGCCCTGCTGTATGCCTTTCTCTGGCGCGGCGCGGCGCCGTCGCTGGCAGTCTTGGGCGGCATCGCATTGCTGTGTGGCGGCGTCGTGCTCGGCCTGCGCGCCTTCCGTCCGGTTGCGACGGCATGACACGGCCGGACCACCAGCAGCCGGCGCGCCTATCCGACTTGCGGTACGCGCGCGGCGACCGCGGCATGGGCATGCAACTTCTTCGTTTGCGTTAGGTCAATGCCTATGATTTTAAGCAAACCCGCCCCAGGCTCCGCGCGTATTCTTTAGCGACCATTCACCGGCACGATCGTGCCGCAAGACAGCGATCGAGCCAGTCAAGGAGCGCGACACGCAAGCCTGATTCATCATGTCTTCCGACTTCAACCAACTCGTTTTGAACGAGATGCCCGACGGCATCGTCATCACCGATCCGACCGGGATCGTCATCCACTGGACGAAAGGCGCCGAGCAATTGTTCGGCTTCAGCAGCGACGAAGCGATCGGCCGGCCGCTGTATCCGCTCGTCGTCCCTCCCGAACGGGTGGAAGAGGAAACGAAGAATCTGCAAGAAGCGATCGCCAAGGGTTCCAGTTATTACGAATCGCTGCGCAAGACGAAGAATGGATCGTTGATCTACGTCGACATCTCCGGCAAGGCGATACGCGACGAGCACGGCGAACTGCGCTACGTCCTGTTCAGCAAGAAGGATGTGACGCACTTCAAAGCGATGCGCGACGCCAAGTTGCTGGATGCGAAATTCCGCAATTTGCTGGACTCGATGCCGGACAGCATCGTCATGGTGAATATGACTGGCCGCATCGTCCTCGCCAATTCGCAGGCGGAAAGGCTGTTCGGCTATGCTCCCGGCGAATTGCGCGGCCAGTTGGTCGAGGTCTTGTTGCCGCCGCGCTTCCGCTCCGGCCATGTCGGACACCGCGCCAGTTATTTCACCCAGCCGCGCACGCGCGAAATGGGCGCCGGGCTCGAACTGTACGGGCAACGGCGCGACGGCGTCGAATTTCCGGTGGAAATCAGCCTTTCTCCGCTGCAAACCGAGGAAGGAACGCTGGCGATGAGCGCGATCCGTGACCTGAGCCAGCGCCGGCGCGCCGAAAAGAAGTTCCGCGGCTTGCTCGAATCGGCGCCGGATGCGATCGTGATCGTGGATCGCCGGGGGGAAATCGTCCTTGTGAATTCCCAAACCGAGAAGCTGTTCGGTTATCCGCGCGAGGAATTGCTCGGTAAGAAAGTCGAAATCCTGGTGCCGCAGCGCTACGGCCACAGCCATCCGGGCTATCGCGACAGCTTCTTCGACGATCCGCGCACCCGCCCGATGGGGGCGGGACTCGAGTTGTTCGGCGTGCGGCGCGACGGCAGCGAATTCCCGGTCGAGATCAGTCTCTCTCCGCTGGAAACCGAGGAAGGCCTCTTGGTATCCAGCGCGATCCGCGACATCAGCGAGCGCAAGCGCATCGAACGCACCCTGTATGAAAAGAATCTCGAACTCGAAGCCGCGAGCCTGGCCAAGGATCGCTTTCTCGCCAGCATGTCGCACGAATTGCGCACGCCGCTCAATGCGATCATCGGCTTTACCGGCACGCTCCTGATGAAACTGCCCGGCCCGCTGCGCCCGGACCAGGAAAGGCAGTTGAAGACGATCCAGTCGAGCGCACGCCACCTGCTGTCGCTGATCAACGATCTGCTCGACCTGGCGAAGATCGAATCGGGCAAGGTCGAGATCAATCCGGAACTGGTCGTGTGTCAAACCGTGATCCAGGAGCTGACCGAGACGCTCGGGCCGCTGGCCGACAAGAAACATCTCTCGTTCCAACTCGATCTGCCGACGGGCGACGTTGCCGTCATGACCGATCGCCGCGCCTTGAGCCAGATATTGATCAACCTGGTGAACAACGCGATCAAATTCACGGAGAAGGGCGGGATTACGATCAGCCTGCGCAAGCGTTATCACGAAAACCGCATGCTGATCGAGATCGATGTCGGCGATACGGGCATCGGCATCTTGCCGGAAGAACAAGCCAAGCTGTTTCAGGCATTTTCCCAACTCGATTCCACCTCGGCCCGCCGTTTCGAGGGTACCGGGCTCGGTCTGCACCTGAGCCAGAAGCTTGCCAGCCTGATCGGAGGAAAATTGATCATGAAGAGCGAATACGGAAAAGGCAGCACCTTTACCTTGTTGCTGGAAGCCACGCCGGGTTGAACGCAACGGACTTCTACACGGAGAACATCATGCCGGGACATGTCCTGATCATCGAAGACAATCCGGCCAACATGGAATTGATGGTCTATCTACTGAACGCATTCGGCCATCAGGTGTCCGCTATCTATGATGGCGCGGCCGGCATCGATGCCGCCCAGCGCAGCAGGCCGGATCTGATCATTTGCGATGTCCATCTTCCCAAGATGGACGGTTACGAGATCGTGCGCCGGCTCAAGACCGATCCCAAGCTGGCCGGCGTTCCGGTCGTCGCCGTTACCGCGCTGGCCATGGTCGGCGACCAGGAAAAGCTGCTCAATGCCGGTTTCGACAGCTACATCGGCAAACCCATCGATCCGGAAGCCTTCGTCGGGCAAATCGAGAAACTGCTGGGAATCGCGCCCGCGGCGAACGGCCGGCAGGGCGCGCCGCCCGGCCTGACGCCGGCAAACGATCACCGCACCTGAGTTTCTCCGGAGATAAAGCGGCGAGGAACAAGAATGGCAACGATACTCATCGTCGACGATCAAATCTTGAACCGGGAATTCCTGACGACGCTGCTCGGTTACAGCGGCCATCGCCTGCTGCAGGCCGCCGACGGAGCGGAGGCCTTGAAGATCGCCCATGCGGAGCGGCCGGATTTGATTGTCACCGATATCCTGATGCCGCACATGGATGGCTATGAATTCGTCGCCCAATTGCGCGCCGACAAGCTTATCGCGGCTACGCCGATCATCTTCTATATCGCGACCCATCGCGAACGCGAAGCCAGCGTGATGGCGCTGGCTTGCGGCGTGCAGCGCGTCCTGCCGAAGCCGTCGGAACCGGAGGTCATCTTGCAGGCGGTGGACGAAATCCTCGGCGTACCCAAGCGGAAGGCCGCCGCCGCGCCGCCGGCCCGGCCGCGCAGGCGCAAGCCGCCCAGCCTCGACGACCGCGTGTCGGGCTACCTGGCGGAGCTTGATATGAGCAGCAGCGAAATACTGCAGTTGGTCGATGAGAGCAGCAACGGCAACGGCGAGCACAAGCGGGTCGACCAGGCCGCGCAGAAATTGTCGCAGTCGCTGACCAATCTGCAAATGGTCAGCCTGCGCCTGACTGCCTTGATCGAACTGGGCATCACCCTGGCGGCCGAGCGCGATCCGGCGCAATTGCTGCAGACCGGCGTGCGGGTCGCCCAGGATCTCGGCGTATCCCGCTACGCGGTGGTCGGCATCCTGGACGAGACCGGCACGCGCCTGAAGCAACTGGCGACGCGCGGGCTCGACGAAGTCACGCATGCCCGGCTGCGCGCATCGACCTTCCGCGCGGACATGCTCGATAACCTGTTGGCGGGCCGCTGGCCGCGCCGCATCGCCGGACATTGCGGCGATCCGCTGCAATTGCGGCTGCCGGCGGATCATCCGCCGGTCCACTCGCTGCTCGGCGCCCCCATCGCCTCGACCAGCCGGACTTACGGCTGGCTGTACCTGGTCGACAAGCTCAGCAACGACGGCTTCAGCGAAATCGACGAGCAGGCGATCGCCACCGTCGCGACGCAATTGGCCATCGCCTACGAAAATCTCGCGTTGTACGAGCAGGTGCAGCATAGCCAGGCGCGGCTGCAGACGGAAGTCGCCGAACGCACGCAAGCCCAGGATTCGCTGCGCCGCACCTTGCGCGCCCGCACGGTGATGGCCAAGTGCAACCACGTCATGGTGCATGCGTCGGACGAATTCCTGCTGCTGAACGACATGTGCCGCACCGTGGTCGAGACCGGCGGCTATCACATGGTCTGGATCGGCTATGCGAACGACGACGGCACGGTGCAGCCGATGGCCCATGCCGGCGCCGAGGGCGGATTCCTGCGGGAGGCACCGATTCGTTGGGATGAAAAGGCTAGCGACGACAGTCCGGCCGGCATCGCCATCCGCCGGGCCAAGCCCTGCCTGGTGACGGATATCGCGGAGATGTCCGGCGTGGTGGCGCCCGGCATGGCAGCCTTGACGGCAAGCTGGCGCGAACGGGCGCTGCGCCGCGGCTACCGCTCCGCGTTGTCGCTGCCGCTCAAGGATGGAAGCAAGGTGTTCGGCGCGCTCACCCTGTGCGAAAGCACGCCGGGCGGAATCAATGCGGAAGACGTGGCCACGTTCGCGGAGCTGGCCGACGATATCGCCTACGGCGTGCTCAATCTGCGCAACCGCCTGGCGCGCCGCAAGATCGAACAGGCCTTGCTGGCGACCGAGGAAAAGCTGTCGAGCATCCTGAGCTCGATCGACAATATCGTCTGGTCGGCTTCCGACGGCACGCTGTTGTATGCCAATCCCATCGTGGAGAAAATCTACGGCCGGCCGATCGAGGAATTCCGGCGCAACCGGAAGCTATGGCTCGAAGTGATCCATCCGGGCGATCGTCCCAGGGTGCGCGATCGGCGGGCCCGCCTCTTGCGGCACGGCGCGATCAAGGAGGAATTCCGCATCATTCGTCCCGACGGCCAGATACGCTGGATCGAACACCGCTCGAAAGTGGTGCGTGAAAACCCGACGGCGCCGCTGCGCTTCGATGCCGTGGAAAGCGACATCACCGAACGCAAGGAGTACGAAGCCCGCATCGAATACCTGGCAGGCCACGACGCGCTGACCGACCTGGCCAACCGCAACCTGCTGAACGACCGGGTGAGCCAGGCGATGTCGCTCGCCTTGCGCACCGGGAACCTGCTGGCGCTGCTGTTCATCGATCTCGACCGTTTCAAGGCGATCAACGACAGCATCGGCCACGCATTGGGCGACTTGCTGCTGAAGGCGGCCGCGGTGCGGCTGGAGTCGGCGATCCGCGGCGGCGATACCGTCGCCCGCCAGGGCGGCGACGAATTCATCGTCCTGCTCACCGGCCTCGACGATCCGAACGACATCGTGCGCGCAGTGACCAAGATCCTGCATCTGTTCTCGGAGCCTTTCATTCTCGAGAATCATGTCCTGCACATCACCGCCAGCATAGGCGTAACCGTGTATCCGAACGACGCGGTCACGCTGCAGGATCTGCTGCGCAACGCCGACACGGCGATGTATCACGCGAAATCGGAGCACGGCAACACGTACCGCTTCTACGCGCACGACATGAGCGTGCGCGCCATGGAGCGCGCCCAGCTCGAGAACGCGCTGCATCGCGCCATCGCGCGGCATGAATTCGAAGTCTGGTATCAGCCCAAGCCCGACATCCGCAGCGGCCGCATCATCGGCGCCGAGGCGCTGATCCGCTGGCGGCATCCCGAGCTCGGCATGATTTCTCCGTCCCGTTTCATCCCGATCGCCGAAGAGGTCGGCCTGATCGTGCCCATCGGGCGCTGGGTCTTGCACACGGCGTGCGCGCAAAACAAGGCTTGGCAAGAGATGGGGCTGCCGGAGATCAGCGTCGCGGTCAATCTGTCGGCGCGCCAGTTCCTGCAGGACGAACTGGTCGATACCGTCGCCCGCACGCTGCGCAACACCGGGCTTGAAGCGCGCTGCCTGGAACTGGAACTGACCGAGAGCATGGTCATGAACGGCGCCGAGCACGTGATCGCCAAGCTGCGCGCCTTGAAGGAGCTCGGCGTGCAGCTATCGATCGACGACTTCGGCACCGGCTATTCCAGCCTCAGCTATCTGAAGCGGTTCTCGCTCGATCGCCTCAAGATCGACCAATCGTTCATCCGCGACATCGCATCCGATCCGGACGACGCGGTGATCACGCGCTCGGTGATCGCGCTCGGCCACAGCCTCAATCTCAAGGTGATCGCCGAGGGCGTGGAAACCGCGCAGCAGCTGGAGTTCCTGCGCCAGCACCAGTGCGACGAAATGCAAGGCTATTACTTCAGCAAGGCGCTGGCGGTCGACGAATTCACTTCGATGCTGCGCAACGATTCGCGCCTCTATCATTAGCCGTAGAACCGGTCGCCCCTCCGCTCCCGCATTACAGCATCAACCGCCTGCGCGATTAGAGCGCCCGCAGGAAGGCCGTCAGGTCCGCCGCGTCCTGCGGCGTGAAGCGGATGTTGAAGCGCTGGTCGTAGAAACGCACCACGTCGCCGACATCGGCCGCCGAGCCATTGTGGAAATACGGCGGCCGCGCGGCGAGAGCGCGCAAGGTCGGCACCTTGACGCGGCCGATGTCGGCCCACTTGCCGGTCTGCAGCGCCAGCGCCGGATCGGAGGTCTGAACGGTTTCGCCGGTGGTCTTGTTGCGCAGCGTGTACAGCGGCAGATCCGGGGTGCGCCGCGCCGCCGCGGCGGTGCCGATGTTGAACATGCGCGTGACCGAGTGCGAGCCGGCGTTCGGCGCGTCGTGGCAGCTGGCGCAGGTGCCGCGGAACAGCGCCGGCTTGATCTCGCCGTTGAAGCCGGCCACGCCGCGGATATCGAACGGCTTGTTGTTGAAGATGCCTTCGCCGCGCGCGATCGCGGCGCGTGCCTCGGCATCCGCGCCCGCGGCCTGCTGCTGCGCTCCATTGCGCCGTTGCGGCCCCTGCTGCTGCGCCTGCTGGGTGCGCCACGGGCCGAACATCGTCATCACGTTCTGGCTGAACGCCGCCCCGGTCCGATAGTCGCCGGCAGTCACGTCGTTGATGCCGAAATAGAAGGGCTGGGTCGCCAGGAAGGCCGGCCCGCCGCGCGCATTCAGGGCGGACAGGCTGCCGGCGCGGTTGTCGGTCGCCTGCGCCGTGGTCAGGGATTTCTCGAAGTCGACGATCGCCCGCTGCTCGGCCGCCGTCAGGCCGGCCGCCGCCTGGGCATGCCCCTTGACGGCGGAATCGGCCTGATGCAGCAGGTCGAAGTCGATGCTCGAGAAGCACTTGGCCGGAGTCGTATTGGCCAGGCAGATGTTGGAATCGGCGTCGGTGAAGGTTTCGCGCATGTCCCACATCACCGTCGACAGGAAGCGCAGGTTGGTCGCGGGCAGCGGGCGGCGGAACAGCGACAGTTCGCCGACGTTGGCATAGCCGTAGGGATCGTCGGCCGCCAGCAGATCGAACTCCGCGGCGGCCGGCACCGGCAGGCCGACGCGGATCAAGCCCTTGGTCAGCAGCATGCTGTAGGCGACCCGCTTCTGGTCGATGGTGGTGTCGCGCAGGTTCGGCGAGTTGGCGCCGTCCACCAGGCGAAACACCGGATCGGTGCCGTTGCTGGCGGCGAAGCGCGCCTGCACGCCTTGCGGCGTGATGCTCCAGCCTTCGCGCTCGCTATGGCAGCTGGCGCAGGTGCGGCCGTTGCCGAAGGGCTTGAAGAAAGGATTGGCGGTATCGATGGTGCCGGTCGTGGTGACGGTCAGCGCGCTGCCGCTGCCGTTCGGCACCGGGACCGGCGTCCGCAATTGCGGCGGCGGAACCGCCTGGGCCAGCAGGGTGGGCGCGACCATGACGGCGGCGGCGGCCGTCACGCAGGTGGCGGCGATCTGGAAACGGCGCATCGAGGATTTCATCGGGCTCTCCTGGGATAGGTGGATCAGGCGGAACGCAGGGAGACGGCGCCGCGGCCGATATCGCACGCCACCGGCATGCTGCGCGACGGGACGTGCGCGCGCGGATGCAGGCCGGCATCCGTATAGAACAGGCGGATGCGCGCCACTTCGTCGGCGCTCAGGTGAACGGCGCGGCAGTCGCGCAGAATCTGGCGGATGCGCGCGTATTGAACGGCAAGATCCAGGGTATCCGGTGCGGTTTTCATATCTCCTCCTGTGCGAAGCGGCAAACGATGCGGGCGAACGATGCGCCTCATGCCGTGCAGCTTGACGGCAGACTGTGCAGGAAAAATGGAGACCCACCGGCGCCGGAATGGCGCGCGCCCACGGGCAGGCGGCGACCGGAACTACGCGAAAATCCACGATTGCTGCACAATTGGCGCTCAATATCCAATCGCGGCGTCCCCGCATTCGAGAAAATCGTGACCACCGAGTCCAGACCGTTCCCCGCCGACCGCCGCCTTCGCGCGCGCAGGAGAGCTTCGTGCGCCTGACCGTCACCCGCAAGATCGCGCTGGCCGTCATCGGCACCGTCATCGTCAGCCTCGGCACGCTGGCCTGGCTGGCCAGCCAGAACCTGCAGCGCGGCTTCATCGAGTACCTCAACGAAGGCCAGACCGTGGAACTGGAACAGTTGCGCGACTTGCTGGCCGACGCCTATCGCGAGCGCGGCAATTTCGAATGGCTGCGCCACAATCCGCGCGCCATGCGCGAATTCTTCGACCGCATCCGCCCGCGCCCGCAGCCGCCGGAGGGCCGCCGGCCGCCGCCCGGACGGCCGGGTCCCGACGGCCTGCCGCCGCCGCACGAGCGGCCGCCGGCCGATCCGATGAACATCGGGCCGCGCCTGACCCTGCTCGACGCCGACGGCAGCCCGGTACTCGGTCCGCCCGACGTCGCCGACGGCATCACGCGCGCCATCACGGTCAACGGCCGCACCGTCGGCACCCTGGTCTTGCGGCCGCTGCGCCAGATCGGCGGCGCCAGCGGCAGCGCCTTCGTGCGCGGCCAGATCCGCGATCTGGCCTGGCTGGCCGCGGTGCTGGTGCTGCTGTCGACCGCGCTGGCCGTCGCGCTCGCGCGCCACATGCTGCGGCCGGTCGCGGCGCTGCGCGACGTCACCCAGCGCATCGCCCAGGGCGGACTCGATGCGCGCGCGCCGGTGCTCGGCCGCGACGAACTGGCCGAACTGGCGCGGCACGTCAACGCGATGGCCGCGGCGCTCGAAGCCGACGAGCGGCAAAGGCGGCAAATGCTGGCGGACGTGGCGCACGAGCTGCGCACGCCGCTGACCGTCATTCGCGGCGAGATCGAAGCGCTGCTCGACGGCATCCGGCAAGCCGATCCGGCGGCCCTGCAATCGCTGCACACGGAAGCCCTGCATCTGAACAAGCTGATCGACGACCTGCACCAGTTGGCGCTGGCCGACGCCGGCGCGCTGCATTACCATTTCGCGCCGGTCGACATGACCGGCGTCGTCGGCCAGGTCGTCCAGCGCTATTACGCGCGCGCCCAGGCGGCCCGGCTGTCGCTCGAAGCCGACCTCACCTCGGCATCGGTCTGGATCAACGCCGACGCCGGCCGCCTCATCCAGGTAGTGACCAACCTGCTCGAAAACAGCGTGCGCTATACCGATCCCGGCGGGCGCATCGCCGTGCGCCTGACGGCCGGCGACCGCCAGGCCGAACTCTGCATCGAGGACACCGAACCGGGCGTGCCGGACGGCGCGCATGCCCGGCTGTTCGAACGCCTCTATCGGGTCGACCAGGCGCGCACGCGCGAGCGCGGCGGCAGCGGCCTCGGCCTGGCGATCTGCCGGACGCTGGTGGAAGCGCATGGCGGCACGATCGCGGCCTTGCCTTCCGCGCTCGGCGGCGTCAAGATCGTGGTTCGCATTCCGTTGCTTCCGACCTGACCATGCCCACCCCTTCCCGCATCCTGATCGTCGAGGACGACGCCAAGATCGCCGCCGTGCTGCTCGATTATTTCAAGGCCGGCGGCTTCCAAGCCGACCATCTCGGCGACGGCAAGAGCGCGGTCGAGCACATCCGCGGCCAGCCGGTCGATCTGGTCATCCTCGACCTGATGCTGCCGCAGCTCGACGGCCTGGAAGTGTGCAAGGCCGTACGCGGCTTCAGCGACGTGCCGATCATCATGCTGACCGCGCGCGTCGACGAGATCGACCGGCTGCTCGGGCTCGAACTCGGCGCCGACGATTACGTATGCAAGCCGTTCTCGCCGCGCGAGGTCGTGGCGCGCGCCAAGGCGCAATTGCGCCGCAACGGCAGCCTGCGGGTCCAGGGCAGCGGGCCGAGATTCACGGTCGAGCGCGACCAGTTGCGCATCCTGATCGACGGCGCGGCGCTGCCGCTGACGCCGGTCGAGTTCCGGCTGCTGGCCGAATTGATCGAGCACCCGGCGCGCGTCTATTCGCGCCAGCAGCTGCTCGATCTCGCGCACGAGGATCAGCGCGACATCAACGACCGCACCATCGATTCCCATATCAAGAACATCCGCCGCAAGATCGATGCGCGCGCGCCGCAGCTCGATTGCGTGCAATCGGTGTACGGCGTCGGCTATCGCTTCGAATTGCCGCTCTGACAGGCGCACGACCATGCTGACCGGCATCAATCACATCACGCTCTCGGTCTCAGACCTCGACCGCTCGTTCGCTTTCTATGCCGACATCCTCGGCCTGCGGCCGATAGCGCGCTGGAAGCAGGGCGCGCACCTGGAGTGCGGCAAGGATTGGCTATGCCTGTCGCTCGACCGCGCCACGCGCAAGGCGCCGCTGCCGGAATACACGCATCTCGCGTTCTCGATCGCGCAACAGGATTTCGAAGCGTTCTGCGGCAAGCTGGCGCGCCAAGGCATCCTGCCGTGGAAGGACAACAAGAGCGAGGGCGATTCCTATTATTTTCTCGATCCCGACGGCCACCGGCTTGAGATCCACGTCGGCGATCTCGCTTCGCGCCTCGCCTCGCTGCCGGAACGTTCCTACGAAGGCCTGGTCCTGTTCGAGCAGGAATTCCGGTGAATGCTGACGGCTGTCCGCTGTCGAAGCATGGATTTCATCGACCGCTCGCCATGCCCTTGCCCGCCAGACACGCCGCTTTTCCGGATCCGCCGACCGGCATGGGTATCGGTTTCGCCGTTTCCTTGTCGGTTCATCTGGCGCTCCTCCTGGCATTGCAGCAGCGCGTGCCCGCGCCCGCCGCGCCGACGGAGGGGAAACGCGCGGCCATCGCGGTATTCCTCGCGCCGCCCGAACCGGCTGCTCCGGCCGCGACGGCGAATCCGGAAGCAAAGGCGCCGTCCCCCGCCCCGCACCGCCCGAGGATGAAATCGCGGCCGCCGGCGACAATCCAGCCGGCGATTCCACCGCCGCCTGCGTTCGCCGGCTCTTCGCCGCCGGCCGACGGACCGGGCGTCGAACCGCCGCCGCCATCCATCGATATCGAAGCGGCGCGCGCCAGCGTGCCGGAAATCCTGAAACAGCTGGATCGCGAAAAAACGGAGCGGCCGGTCGACCAGGTGGCGGCCAATCCCCTGTACGGCGAATCCGAAGCCACGCCGCTCGGCCGCAAGATCGCTCAGGCCGGGCGTCCCGATTGCCTCAAGAACGGGGCGCCCGGCGGCTTGCTGGCGCCGGTGTTCATGTTGATGGAAAAGAAAGGAACCGGCTGCAAGTGGTGAATCCTTGCTTTCCCGGAATTCCGCGTCCGCGGCCAGTGTCCAAACCGCATGCCGCCCCGCCCGTCCGCCCCGCCTCGCTCCTCCATCGCCGGCCGGTTTGCGTTTGACCGAATGCTCGGGAAAATCCGGTTGCCTTGCGGCCGCAAATGCAGTTACCCTTACGCGATTTTTCCTATAACAAACGGAGGAGACTATGAGTGATATCCGTTGCACCGCTCACGAGGCGGCTTTTTTGACAAGGAGCGCGGCATGAGCGCAGTTCTTCCCCAAAACATGGCAGATTCGCAAGTTCTGCCGGACGGCCGCCGCTGGGCCTGGCTGCCGGCGCCCGGCACCTGGAAATACCACCTGCTGTTGATGTCTTTAGGCGTCTTCATCCTCGGTCCGCTGGGCGGCGTCACGGCGTCGTACATGAACTTTTCGATCGGTTTCTTCGTCGGCGGCCAGGTGCTCGCCGGCATTCTCGGCTCCACGGTGACCTTCGGCTACGGCACACAAGGCAAGCATGGCGCCAATTTCATCCAGACCGCCGCCGCCTCCGTGGCCAGCATGAGCGCAATGGGCGTGCTGATCCAGGCCATGGTCTGGATGGGCTTGCCCCAGCCGCCGATCTGGGCATTGATTCTTTACATGCTGTGCATCGGCATGTTCGGCATGGGTGTCGGCATGTTGTATACGCCGATCCTGGTCGACAAGATGAAGCTGACCTATCCTTCCGGCCTGGCCGTCGCCAATATCCTGCGCGCCTTGACCGATCCGGTGCTGCTGCGCAAATCGGTCGCCACGCTCGGTTCCGGCATCGCGGGCGGCATCGCGGGCGGCGTCGGCGCCGTCAAGGTGGCCGCCCTCAGCGCGGTCGAATTGTCGACCTCGACCTTCGGCGCCGGCATGGTGGTCGGCGCGCGCATCGGCATTCCGGCCGTCGTCGCCGGCTTGATCGGTCTCTGGAGCAAACCGTTCTTCGTCTCCATCGGCTGGCTCGGCGCCGGCGATCCGCCGCGGAAAATCATGTTCCTGCTGGCGCTCGGCACCATCATGGGCGCGGCCATCGTCGACATGTCGCTGATCTTCTTCGAAGCCTTCAAGCGCTGGACCGGCCGCACCGTGCAACTGGTGGGCGCCAACCAGAACCAGGAGGAATGGAAGCGCGTCAACACCAAGCGCCTGGTCGCCTGGGTCGCGTTCTGGGGCAGCATGATCGTGATCGTCGGCCACTTCATGATGCAGCAGCCGGTTTTCTATCTGCTGGTCGCCATCGCGCTGGTGTTCCTGTTCACCGTCGTCAACGGCATCTCTCTCGGCATTTCCGACAGCAATCCGATTTCCTCGGCCTTCGTGGTCAGCGTCGTGATCATGGCCGCGATCGGCCTGGTCGATCCGGGCGTCGGCTTGATGTGCGGCACGGTCCTGCTGGTCTCGGTCAGCATCGCCGGCGACATGCAGCAAGACCGTTCGACCGGCTGGCGCCTCGGCACCAGCCGCATCCTGCAATTCCGCTATCAAGCCACCGGCATCCTGGTCGGCGCCATCATGGCCGTCGTGTTCGCCAAGCTGTTCATGGCCGCCTATCCAGTGCTGTTGCAAGACCAGACCGTGCTGACGGCTGACCAGCAACCGGCCGGCTGGGCCTCGGCGATGACGTACAAGTTCGTCGGCGTGCTGCGCAGCCTGACCGAGGACAAGCCTTACCAGCGCACCGCGATCTGGATCGGCGTCGGCATCGGCTTCGCGATCGAATTCCTGCGCAAGCTGATCAAGAGCCGCGCCGCCTACAAGCGCTTCGCGACTTCCGGCCGCAAGGGCTTTGCCACCGATTTCATGCTCGACGCCGTCGTGCTGCCGTCGCCGTACGCCCTGTCGTTCGGCGGCTTCGTCCCGCTGGCTACCTCGCTCTGGTTCGGCGCCGGCGGCATCGTCTCGAGCGCGCTCGATTCGCTGCCGAAGAAAAAAGCGGCGCAGGCCGACAAGGATTTGCCGTCCGACATGAGCAGCCTCTCGCTGTTCGGCGGCGGCCTCATCGCCGGCGACGCGCTCGCCGCGCTGGGCATCGGCATCGTCGGCCTGACCGGCACGCTGTTGGCGGCCGGATAATTCTCGCGCCGCAGCGACGGACCGGCACGGTCCGTCGGTTCAAGAAAATGCGCCGCGCGCTTCTTGCGCCCGGCGCATTTTTCTTGGGCGCCAATCGACAATCCCGAGTTCGGGTACACTCGCCGTCCTGTTTGGATAGCGAGAACGGAGCTGCTCATGCAAAGAGTCGGAAGGCTGGTCATCCTGGTACGCGACTATGGCGAAGCCATCGCGTTCTATTGCGGCAAGCTGGGCTTTGAAATCTTCGTCGACATCGAAGCCGGCGAGCGCCGCTACGTCCATGTGCGCCTGCCCTCGCAGCCCGATTTCTGCCTCTGGCTGCTCAAGGCCGAATCGGTCGAAGACGACGGACACGTCGGCCGGCAGGCCGGCCGCCAGCCGCTGGCGGTCATCTATACCGACGGCATCGCCGAAGACTACCGCCGCCTCCGGGACAACGGCATCGTGTTCCACGTTCCGTTGCAGGAAGAACCCGGCGCCGCCTTCGCGCATTTCCGGGATCTGTACGGCAACGAATTCGTCTTGTGCGAATTGCGGGAAGCCTGAACGACGCGCGACTACCATGGATATGGGGTGGCAGACGCTTGCAAAATCGATTACGCTCGGCATCCGTGTTCCGGAAAGGAGAATCGATGAAGAACTTCCTTCGTAACAATCGTGGTTTCCTGGTGTTCATGCTCTTGTTCGGCGTATTCCGCACCGCGATCGCCGACTGGAATCCGATTCCCTCGGGTTCGATGCATCCGAACCTGCTCGAAGGCGACGTGGTGTTCGTCAACCGCATCGCCTACGATCTGAAGCTGCCGCTGACCGACCGGATCGTCGTCCGACTGGACGAGCCGCGCCGCGGCGACATCGTCACGTTTTCCTCGCCGCTGGACGGCACGCGCCTGATCAAGCGCATCGTCGCCTTGCCGGGCGATACGGTCGAAATGCGCGCCAAGCGGCTGATCGTCAACGGCCGGCAAGCCGACTACGACGATCCCGCCCCGGCGCGCGAGGCGCTCGAACACGGCCATACCTTGCCCGCCTTGCAAACGACCGAACGGATCGGCGCGGCCGCGCACACGATCCAATGGCAGCCCGGCGTCGCGGCGCGCGACGATTTCGGTCCCGTCGTCGTGCCGCCCGACCAGTTCGTCATGCTCGGCGACAATCGCGACAACAGCGCCGACTCGCGCTATATCGGCTTCGTGCCGCGCGCCTTGCTGATCGGCCGCGCCGAGCGGGTCCTGGTATCGGCCGACATCCTCGCCCAGTGGCAACCGCGCTTCGAGCGCTTCGGCTGGAAGCTGCGCTGATGTTCCCGCTCGATATCTTGTTGACCTACACGGCCGCCTGCGTATTGCTGGTGCTGGCGCCCGGTCCCGACAACCTGCTCGCGATCGGGCGCGGCTTGAGCCAGGGGCGTCTCGCCGCCTGCCTGTCCGGGCTCGCGTCCGGCGCCGGCATCCTGTTCCACGTCGCCGCCGCCGCCTTCGGCCTGACGCTATTGCTGCAAACCTCGGCTGTCGCGTTCTGGGCGGTGAAGCTGCTCGGCGCCGGCTATCTGCTCTGGCTCGGCATCCGCGCCTTGCGCTCGCGCGATCTGATCGATTTCACTCCGGCCGCCCGACAGCCGCTGAAGACCATTTTCGCGACCGGCTTCCTGTCGGCGGCGCTCAATCCGAAACCGGGCTTGTTCGTGCTCGCCTTCATCCCGCAATTCGTCGACCCGGCGCGCGGTTCGGTCACGCTCCAGATGCTGGGCTACGGCTTCTGGTTCGCGCTGCTGACCGCGCTCGGCTTTGCCCTGATGGGTATGTTCGCCGCGCGCCTGTCGCATTGGCTGCGCTCGCGGCCGCGCATCGTCGGCGGCTTGAATATCGGCGCCGGCCTGACTTTCATCGCTTCCGGCCTGTCGGTTGCCGCGCTCAAGCAAAAGTAGTCCCTGCCGTCCGCGAAGCCCCTGTCCGTTTCGTCTCACCAGGAGAATTCATGCGCCGCCGCCATTTCCTCCAGGCTGCCGCCATCACCAACGCCGGCATGTCCGCCGCTCCTGCGGCGGCGTCCGCATCCGCGGATGCGCTCGACGCGCTGATCCGCGACTACGAGCGCCGCACCAACAGCCATCGTTTCGACGAGGTCGCGGAAGTCCTGGCGGCGAATGCCGAGTTCCAGTTCGGCGGCAAGGCGCATCGCGGCCTGACCGAAGTGCGCGCCTATTTCGAAGGCACCTGGGCCAAATTGCCGGACGAGCGGTACGCGATCGAGAACGTGCGCTGGATCGCCATCGGCGCCGATACGGCGGCCTGCGTCTACGACTACCGCTGGCAAGGCACTTACCAGGGCAAACCGCAGCAAGGCGGCGGTTACGGCACCAATGTCCTCGTGCACATCGACGGCCGCTGGAAGATCGTGCACGAGCACTTGAGCGCGGTACCGAACAAGCCGTGACGGAACGCGAGCGCGGGAGACGGCCGGCCGCATGAGCTACCAGCTGATCATTTTCGATTTCGACGGCACGCTGGCCGACTCGTTTCCCTTCTTCCTCGATACGGTCGATCTGTTGGCCGATACGCACGGATTCCGGCGCATCGACCGCAGCCAGCTCGATACCCTGCGCGGCTTCGATGCCATGCAGATCATCCGTCACGTCGGCTTGCCGCTCTGGAAGCTGCCGCGCCTCGGCGCCCATTACAAATCGCTGATGGCCGAACGCGCCGGCGCGATACCCTTGTTCGACGGCGTACCCGGCATGCTGCGGCGCCTGGCGCAGGCCGGCATGACGCTCGGCATCGTCACCTCGAATTCCTACGACAATGTCGCCGCCGTGCTCGGCGCCGACAACATGGCGCTGATCAGCCATTGGGAATGCGGCGCGTCGCTGTTCGGCAAGGCCGGCAAATTGCGGCGCCTGGTCGCCAGGAGCGGTTGCGCCAGGCAAGCCGTCCTGTGCGTCGGCGATGAATTGCGCGACATCGACGCGGCGCGCAAGGCCGGCTTGGCGTGCGGCGCGGTTGCCTGGGGTTATGCCCATGCGCACGCCTTGCAAGCCAGGCAGCCGACGATGCTGTTCGCCAGCATCGACGAGCTGATCGACCGCCTGGCCGGGCCCGGCGCGTCGCGCGAAGCGGGAGCTTGAATCGGCGCAACCGACGGCTCCGGCAAGGCGGCACGCCGCCCGCGGCGCAGTACAATCGCCTTTCCTCCATTTACCTGCGGCAGATTCCTATTCCATGTCCGGATCGTTTCGCCTTGTTCTCACTGCCGGCGCCATCGCGCTCTGCCTGGCGGCCTGCACGCCGCGCTTCGATTGGCGCGAGGTGCGCGGCACCGAAGCGCCGTACACGGTGCTGATGCCGGCCAAGCCGGCCAGCCACGCGCGTCCCATCAATCTCGGCGGCACGCAAGTCGTGATGACGATGACGGCGGCCGAAGTCGACGGTGCGCTGTTCGCCGTCGGCACGGCCGTCATGCCGGATGCCGCCGCGGCCGGCAACGCCCTGGCGGCGATGAAGACGGCGTTGATCAACAACATCGGCGGCACGCTCAAGAGCGAGAAAGCGGTCGCGGCGGCCGGCACGGCCACGCTCGAACTGGAAGCCGTCGGCGGCGGCCCGCAGCCGCGCTTGCTGTTCGCGCGCCTGGCCGCGAGCGGAACGCGCGTCTACCAAGTCGTGGCGCTGGGGCCGGAAAAGGCGTTGCCGCGCGAAGCCGTTGACACTTTCCTCACGTCGTTCCAGTTGAAATAGCCGTCGAAATATTGACTTTAGAACTCATTGGACCGCAGTCAATGCCGGGAAGTAGCGGTAACCGCATGAGCCGTGGTATGTTTTAGAGAGCATCAATATGCCGCCGAAAGCCGCGGCATCTTGATGGATACGACTCGCCGCATTCACATCAAAACATGCGTAAGAGGAGGCTTTATGCTCATTACATTCAAATCCAAGGCTGCCGCGGAAGTCATGATGTACGAGCAGCATGCGAAACGCATCCTCGACCTGTTCGGCAAGGACATTCAGCGCGGCGTCATTACCGCGGCGGAAACGCCCATCGTCATCAGCAGGCTGGAAGCCGAGATCGCGGAGAGCAAGGCGCATCCGGTGTCGGACGAGGTACGGCACGACATCGAGACGCATATCGATCCGGAAGGCGAATTCGACGAACACGAGGAATCGCAAATCGTGACGTTCGCGACGCGCGCCTATCCGCTGCTCGAGATGCTGCGCGCGGCCCGCGCCACCGGCAGCGACGTGATGTGGGGCGTCTGATGGCGGCCGGGCACGAGCACGGCCTGACCGCCGCCGACGGCACGCGGCTCTTCGTGCGCGACTGGCCGGCAGCGGCACCGGCCGGCGGCTGCCAAGGCGCAGTCGTCGTCCTGCACGGCCTCGGCGAGCACTGCGGCCGCTATGCCCATGTCGCGCGCTTCTTCAACCAGCAAGGCTGGTCGGTGCGCACCTACGATCATCGCGGCCACGGCCGATCCGGCGGCCGGCGCGGCGATACGCCGGACGACGGAGCCCTGGTGCGCGACGCGGAAATGATGATCGCCGATTTCGCCCGCCTGACCGGCCATACGCCCTTCCTGCTCGGCCATAGCATGGGCGGCTTGTTCGCCGCCCGCGTGGCGACCGCGGCGCAAGTGCCCTTGCGCGGCCTGATCCTGTCTTCCCCGGCGCTGGCGGTGCCGCTGACGGCGGCGCAAAAGCTGCTGCTGCGCGTCTTGAGCGCCGTCGCCCCCGGCTTCGGCGTCGGCAACAACGTCAAGAGCCGCTATCTGTCGCACGACGACAACGTCGCCCGCGCTTACGACAGCGATCCGCTGGTGCACCACAAGATCAGCGCACGCCTCCTGAACAGCATGCTGGCGGCGATCGCGTTTTCCCATGCGCATGCGGCGTCGCTCGCGATCCCGGCGCTGCTGCTGGTCGCCGGCGACGATCGCCTGGTCGACGCTTCCGGCAGCAAGGCCTTCCACGCGGCGCTGCCGGCCGCGAGCCGCACGCTGCACTGGTATGACGGCCTGTATCACGAGATCTTCAATGAAATCGACGCGCAGCGCGTCTTTTCCGATTTGCATGCCTGGCTCGCGGCGCAGCAGGCCGCGGCGGCCGAAAGGCAAGCTTCCGCCGCCTAGCGCCCCGGGCCGGATGAATTTGAAAGTGTAAGGCGGAAAAGCGCGGCGCCTTCCGCCGCAAGCGGTTTGCGGCGCAAGCCGGCCGGCCCCGCTACAATGACGCTTTACGACTCTTTGCGGCGTCCCGCGCGGCTTACCCATGGATTTCCTCGGCATCACCGGATTCGGATTCTTTTGCCTGGCCGTATTGCTGCTGAATGCCACGCCGGGTCCCGATACTGCCTACATCATCGGCCGCAGCGTGGCCCAGGGCCGCAGGGCGGGATTGGTTTCCGCGCTCGGCATCTCGGCCGGCTGCTGCGTGCATTCGATCGCTTCGGCCTTCGGCCTGAGCGCGATCATCGCCGCCTCGGCCACCGCGTTCGGCCTCATCAAGCTGGCCGGCGGCGCCTATCTCGTCTATCTCGGCATCCGCATGCTGCTCGCCAAGCCGGAAGTCCGGCAGCAGGCACAGACGCCCCGTAGCGCGCGGCCGCTCAGGACGATCTTCTGGCAAGCGGTCGCGACCAACGTCCTGAATCCGAAAGTGGTGTTGTTCTTCCTTTCCTTCTTTCCGCAATTCGTGCGCGCCGATGCGCCGCACAAGACGCTGGCCTTCCTGGCGCTGGGCATCGTCTTCGTCGCGATCACGACGGTATGGAACAGCGGCACCGCTTTCCTGGCCGGCACGCTCGCGCGCCGCGCCGGACACAATCCGCAGATCAAGCTGTGGCTCGAACGCACGGTCGGCGCCGCCTTCATCGCGCTCGGCGTGCGCCTGGCCATGACGAAAAACTAAATTGAAGAAATCTTCCCTGAAATCCGATTCGCTCGCCTACAGCCTGCTAGGCGCGGCCCATGCCGTGACGCTGGTGCGGAGCGGGACCGCATTGCCGCAGGCGCTGGCGCAAGTGTTCGCGCAAACCGAGGCTGCGCCGCAGGCGCGCGGCGCGATGCAAGACATCGCCTACCGCGCGCTGCGCCAGCTCGGCCGCAGCGAAGCCTTGCTCAAGCTGCTGGCGAAGAAGAAACCGGAGCCGGCCTTGCTGCACGGCTTGTTGTGCTGTGCGCTGGCGCTGGTCGTCGATCCCGACGACGCGGCCTACGGCGACTTCACCGTGGTCGATCAAGCCGTGACCGCGGCGGCCGCGCAGCGCGACATCGCCCACGCCAAGGGCATGGTCAATGCCGTGCTGCGGCGTTTCCTGCGCGAGCGGGACGCCTTGCTGCGCGAAGCGCTGCGGGACCCGGCCGCCGCCTGGAATTATCCGGCCTGGTGGCTGGCCGAGATCCAAGCGGCCTATCCCCAGCAATGGCAGGCGATTCTGCAGGCCGGCAACGCGGCGCCGCCGTTGACCTTGCGCGTCAATCGCCGGCACATGGCGGTCGACGGGTATCTTGCCATGCTGGAGCGGCAGGGCGTCGCCGCGCGCCGGATCGGCCCCGACGCGGTACGTCTCGAACATCCGGTGCCGGTCGCCCAGATTCCCGGTTTCGCGCACGGCACGGTATCGGTGCAGGACGCCGCCGCGCAGCTGGCCGCGCCGCTGCTCGACCTGCGCGACGGCATGCGCGTGCTCGACGCCTGCGCCGCCCCGGGCGGCAAGACCGGCCATCTCCTCGAAAGCGCGCAAGTCGATCTGCTCGCGCTCGACAGCGATCCGAAACGACTGGCGCGCATCGACGACAATCTGCGGCGCCTGCAATTGCAAGCCGCACTCAAGGCCGGCGACGCCAGTCGCGCCGACTGGTGGGACGGCCGCCCCTTCGACCGCATCCTGGCCGACGTTCCCTGCACCGCGTCCGGCATCGTGCGCCGCCATCCCGATATCCGCTGGCTGCGGCGGCGTGGAGATGCAGGGCAATTGGCAACACTTTCGGCGCAAATCCTCGACAATCTTTGGCGGATGCTGAAACCGGATGGTAAATTGTTGTTCGTGACCTGTTCGCTCTGGCCGCAGGAATCCGAACGGCAAGCCGCCGCCTTTGCAGCGCGCCACGGCGCGCGACGGCTCGATGCGCCCGGCCAGCTGCTGCCGACGGCCGATCCCGAGCGGGACCACGACGGGCTGTTTTACGCGCTGTTCCAAAAGACGGCAATTTGATAGTATTCCGAGGCTTTGAGGGAAGCCCACCGGCTCTTTATCCAGCGAATCCATACCGCCTGCAACGCGGCTTCGACGAGTGACGCAACGACTACACCAATTCCTGTTCCGCTTGCTGTTGGCGTTCTCGATGCTGACATGGATACTCGCTCCGGCGGCGCAGGCGGCGGAAGGCGTCGATATCACCCAAGCGAACATCGAGCATACCGATGAAGGCTACCGGCTGTCGGTGGCGTTCTCGTTCGACCTCACGCGCGGACTGGAAGAAGCCGTCACCCACGGCGTCCCGCTGGTCTTCACCACCGATATCGAAATCACGCGGCCGCGCTGGTATTGGTTCGACGAGCGCGCGGTCAATACCTCGCAGTCGATCCGCATTTCCTACGACCCGCTGACGCGCCGCTATCATGCCGCCCGCAAGGGCCACCTCGGGCAGAGCTTCAGCACGCTCGACGACGCGCTGGCGACGGTGCGCCGCCCGGGCCGGCTGCTGGTTGGCGAACGCGGCACCTTCAAGCCGGGCGAGAACTATACGGTCTCGGTACGCATGCGGCTCGACGTCGCCCAGTTGTCCAAGCCGTTCCAGGTGCATGCCTTGAACAGCAGCGACTGGCGTCTATCGTCCGACTGGAAGACTTTCAACTTCAGAGCGGAATAGCGTTGTCCATGCCACGCGCCCTGCGCTATCTGCTGGTGGTCGGCGGTGCCATGGTCGGCATCCTGCTGTTCCTGCTCGCCTCGGCTTCCGAGAATTCCCAGATTTTCGACAAATACTATTCGTGGCTGCTCGGCTTGAATGCGATGACAGCCGCCACGCTGCTCGGCCTGGTGATCCTGCTGCTGGCGCGGCTCGTCAAGCAATATCGCGAAGGGAAATTCGGCAGCAAGCTGATGACGCGGCTGGTGCTGCTGTTCGCCCTGATAGGCGTGCTGCCCGGCATCCTGATCTTCATGGTGTCGGTGCAATTCGTATCGCGTTCGATCGAATCCTGGTTCGATGTCCGGGTCGAGTCGGCGCTCGAGTCCGGCCTCAGCCTGTCGCATGCGGCGCTGGACGCCTCGCTCGACGAATTGTCTTCCAAGGCACGCAACATCGCGCTCGAATTGTCGGAGGTTTCGGATAGCGCGCAGATCACTCAGCTGTCGCGCTTGCGCGATCAGGGCCAGATGCAGGAAGCCACGGTCTTCACGGCCAGCGGGCGCGTCATCGCGAATGTCGGCGGTCGCGTCGGCACGCTGCGGCCGGACCTGCCGAACGCCTCCATGCTGCGCCAGGCCCGCATGTCGCGCGCCTTTTCGGTGCTGGAAGGCGAGGCCGACATGCAGGCGGAAACGCCGGAGACGGCGCGCCGCAACGCGGCTTCCCAGCCCGGCGCCGTGCCGGACGCTCCGGGCGGCTTGCGGCTGCGCGTGGTGGTCGTGATTCCGCCGCCGGCATCCGGCCTGGCGCTGCAAACCGAGACGCGCTATCTGCAACTGCTGCAGCCGGTGCCGACCCAATTGGCCACCAATGCGCTCGCCCTGCGCGACGCCTACAGCGAATACAAGGAACGCTCCCTGTCGCGCACCGGGTTGCGCAAGATGTATATCTCGACCCTGACGCTGACCCTGCTGCTGGCGATTTTCGGCGCCATCGTCTCCGCCTTCGTGATCTCCGGCGACCTCGCCAAGCCGCTGCTGCTGCTGGCCGAAGGCACCAAGGCGGTGGCCGAAGGCAACCTGTCGCCGCGCCCGATCATCGCGACGCCGGACGAACTCGGCACGCTGACGCAATCGTTCAACACGATGACCAAGCAGCTATCCGATGCCCGCACCGCCGTCGAGAAGAATCGCGCCGAGCTCGAAAACGCCAAGGCCTATCTCGAGTCGGTGCTGGCCAACATGTCGGCCGGCGTGATGGTGTTCGATGCGCATTTCCATCTGCTGACCTGCAACGAATCGGTCGAGCGCATCCTTCACCACCGCTTCGGCCCGCATATCGGCCTGCCGCTGGCCGCGATTCCGCATCTCGCGCCGTTCGCGGTCGCGATCGCGAAGGCGTTCTCGGAACAGAGCGCGCAAACCGCCGCCGACCACGACGACGGCGACGACGGCCATCTGCACTGGCAGAAGCAGATCGAGATTCCGCGCAATCTCGAAGGCAACGACAGCGACAATACGATCATCCTGCTGGCGCGCGGATCGCACCTGCCTGTCGCCAGCGGGGCCGGCTATATCGTCGTGTTCGACGACATCTCCGACGTGATATCGGCGCAGCGTTCGATCGCCTGGGGCGAAGTGGCGCGCCGTCTCGCGCACGAGATCAAGAATCCGCTGACCCCGATCCAGCTCTCCGCCGAACGCCTGCAGATGAAACTGGCGGACAAGCTCGCCGCCAACGACGCCGCCATGCTCAACCGCGCCGCCGAAACCATCGTCAACCAGGTCTCCGCCATGAAGCGCATGGTCGACGATTTCCGCGACTACGCGAAGACGCCGCCGGCGGTGCTGTCCGAACTCGACCTCAACGATCTGATCGACGAAATCCTGCATCTTTACCTGGGCGGCGAGAAGGGGATCATCCACGCCTCGTTGGCGTCCGGCCTGCCGCACGTCATGGGCGACGCCACGCAATTGCGGCAGGTGATCCACAACCTCGTGCAGAATGCGCAAGACGCCGTCGCCGAACATGCCCACGATCCCGCGCCGCGCATCGACATCGTCACCGAGCTGGTTCGCTACCGCAACGCCGACGGCGAGAGCAATGCCGCCGTCAAGCTTACAATCAAGGACAACGGCCCAGGCTTTTCCCCGAAGATCCTGGCGCGCGCCTTCGAGCCCTATGTCACCTCGAAGCCGCGCGGCACCGGCCTCGGCCTGGCGATGGTCAAGAAGATCATCGATGAGCACGGCGGCCGAATCGATCTGCAGAACCGCAGCGACGGCAACGGCGCGAAGATAGCGATTTTGCTGTTAAAGTTGGCATCGAACGCCTAGCGACCGATAAAAATCTGCGGAGAATTGTCAGTAGGGGCTTGCACACAAACCGTTCTGTGCAGTACTGTTGCCGATGGTATCGAACCCCGCACAGAGATTGAGAAGGATTCCAACCAGATGGCTAACATCCTAGTTGTCGACGATGAAATGGGCATCCGCGAGTTGCTCTCCGAAATTCTGGGTGACGAAGGCCACGTTGTCTTGTCCGCCGAGAATGCACGCCAGGCGCGCGAGATACGCGCGGCGGAGACGCCCGATCTGGTCTTGCTCGATATCTGGATGCCGGACACCGACGGCGTGACGCTCCTGAAGGAATGGCAGCGCGACGGCTTGCTGACCATGCCGGTCATCATGATGTCCGGGCATGCGACCATCGATACCGCAGTCGAGGCGACGCGCATCGGCGCCCTCAATTTCCTCGAGAAGCCGATCGCGCTGCAAAAGCTGCTGAAGGCGGTTCAGCAAGGTCTGTCGCGCAGCCAGGAACAGCAGCGCCCGGCCAGCGTTCCAGCCCGCGCGCCGATGTCCCATCCGGCGGAAATCTCCGGCTCCGTGACCGAGATCTCGTTCGCCGCGCAGGCGGCGTCGGCCATCGCCCATCCGACGGCGCAGCACATGCCGGCGGTCGCGGCGGAGCCCCCCCTGACGCTATCCTTCGACCTGCCGCTGCGCGAAGCGCGCGATGCCTTCGAACGCGCCTACTTCGAGCATCACCTGGTACGCGAGAACGGCAGCATGACGCGCGTCGCGGAAAAGACCGGTCTCGAGCGCACGCATCTCTACCGCAAGCTGAAGCAGCTCGGCGTCGAACCCGGCAAGGCGGCCCGGAAAGCTTGACGCCCGCCAAGGTTCGCACGACGATCGTCACCGGACCGTCGGCGGCGGCACGCGAAACGGCGATTCTCGCCGCTCTCGATGCCGGAGTCTCGATCGCCGTGCTGCTGGAAGGCGTACCCGACGGCAGCGATCGTTTCCACGACGACGACAATCATGGCGGCCGTCTCCACGGCGGCCGCATCCACGGCGGCCGCATTTCCGAGTTGCGGCGAGATCCCGGCTTCCGCTTGCTTCCCGTCGTCCGCATCGCCCCCGGCTGCCTATGCTGCATCGGCAATCTCGCCATGCGCGTCCATCTGAACCGCCTGTTGCGGGAAAAGCCGCAGCGGCTCTTCATCGGCATATCGACCGCCGAGCACTTGGCGGCCTTGCAGAAATTCCTGTCACAGCCGCCCTACGACGCGTTGCTCGACATGACCGAAATCCTGCAAGCGTTCTAAAGTCCCGGCCGCAGATTTCCGCCGGCAACTTGGCGCCCGGCATTTCCGATTTTGATCAATTCGTAGTTCGAAGCGCTTTTCAGCGGGAACCGCCGACTTGGGGAGCTGCCAAATCAATGAGCAGAAGCAGATCGTTCCAAGCTCTTCATCATCCGCACCGGACGCCCGAACGCCGGTCGCGCCGCTTTCCGACCGAATCGATGCGGAGATGTCGCGGGATGACGTTATTGCAATACTCCCGGCTGTTCAGATTCCGGCCGTCGATGCCGTTAATGAATACAAGGTGTCTTTCCTTGGTGGTTTGATGGCGATATTTATCGTTGATTTCACTTGAAAAGCGTGCACCCAGGTGCCACTTTCCTTGTTAACCAAAGCTGGCAGCACAAGGAGCGCACATGAACCTCATCTATAACAGCGACCAATACAGCGTCGTGGAATTCGGAGTCGATACCCACAACGAAGCGTTGCGCTTCGGTGGTTATGAAATCATGGACAAGCCCGGCAAGCGCGAGATCTTCATCGGCGGTCCGCTGGCGGAAGCGTTCCGCAAGCATGTCGAGGATCTCATCGCGACCGAGCCGACCGTGGAAGAAATCGACGACTTCCTGGGCAAATACGATATTCTGATGAGCCAGCCTGTCGTACTCCACTGACAGCAACAAGAAGCCGCGCATCCGTACGGCCGGCGACGCGGCATCTTCGAGACCGGCCGATGCATCCCTTTTCCTTTCATTGCCATGCCGGCGGCAGCGGGATACGCCGTCGGAGCCGCATTTCCCCTGCCGCGGCGACGGTATACTGGCGCCATGCACGCCACTTCCCGTCTCATCACCAGCGCCCAAACCGGCATCCATGATCATCTTGCCGCCGTGGTCGCCCGGCACGCCGCCGGCGAATTCAAGAAACCGATCATGCCGTACAATCGCGACGCTTTCGATGAAAGCCGAGCGGCTTGGCTCGCGGCCGGCGGCAAGCCCTTGATTCTCGATGCCGGCTGCGGCGTCGGATTGTCGACGCTGCATCTGGCGGCCCGCTTTTCCGACCACTTCGTCATCGGCGTCGATCAATCGGCGCACCGCCTGGCGCGCAACACGCTGTGGCCGGGAGAACCGCCGCGCAATTGCATCCGCGTGCGCGCCGATCTCATCGACTACTGGCGCCTGATGCATGCCGCGGGCATCCGTCTGGCACGCCACTATCTGCTCTATCCGAACCCCTGGCCCAAGATCGGCCAGCTTGGGCGGCGCTGGCATGGACATCCGGTGTTCCCGCACCTCGTCGCGCTTGGCGGCATCCTCGAATGCCGCAGCAATTGGCGCATCTACGTCGAGGAATGCGGAGCGGCGCTGCATCAGCTCACGCACCAGGCCGCGCCGTGCGAACGCTACGAGACGGATGCGCCGATCACGCCGTTCGAGCGCAAATACCAGGCGTCGGGACACGCGCTCTGGCGTTGCGTGGTACGGCTATGATGGCGCGAACTGGCCGCCGCTCCCGCAATGAAGGGCACCGGCCCCGTCCGGAGCACTTCCGGAAATGACCGCGTCCGCCGCCGGCTCCGCGCGAGGGGCCGCAATCGCGCCGCCGGCGGCGCCGTCGAGCCAGATCACCAGGGCATCCGGAAATTTGCGACGCAATTGATCGACGTAGCCGGCGGCGCCGTTGACGATGACGTCGCGCCCGATCTTCAGATCGACTTCGATGCCGCGCCGTATGCCGTAACAAAGACCGCCAGCTTGCCAGATCATCGCGAAATGGCCGGCCGCCGCCAGCTGCCAGAACGTGGTTTCGTCGACCGGTTCATGGCATTCGCTTGCCGGCACCGGATGGGTGATCGTTTGCTGGGCAAACGCCATCTCCGTGTCGACGGGCATATGCTTGCGCACCCATTCCAACAAGACTTCGCGGCGCATCCGTTCGGCATCCGCGAAATAGAAGAGGCGGCCGGAACGCGGCATGGCCGGATTCCGCACCCTGGCATTGAAGGAAAAGCTCTTCCATGCCTGGAACGGCGCCCCGCGCTCGACTTCGCGGAAAATGGTCAGCCCGTCGATGCCGAGCGGCTCGGTGGCGTGCGCATGCGCGAAATGCTCTTTCGCCGCCGCCTGCAGCGCGGCGATCGGCTCCGCGCCGAGTTCCGCCAGGCTGTCGCTCAAGCTCAAGTGAAACCGGAAACATTCCTCGGTATAGGGATACCCCCAGCGTTGCAGCAACTCTTCCTCGCGCGCATTCAGCCCGCGCGCGCGGTACTTCCGTTGCTCGTCGGCCGTCGGCGCGGCACGCAGCAGATCGAAATAATGCACGCAACGTTGCGCCAGGTCGTCGATCGGACGCGTGTCGCCGGCGGCACGCAAGGCAAGAACCGGGGCGGATCTGCCGACCATGCCGATCTCGACATCCGGAACGTACAGGGGCCGCTGCGCGGCGCAGAAGGCTTCCGCCATCGCCAGCAGATGCGCCTCGGTGAACCCGCTTTGCAGACGGAAGGGCGCCTTGAGCGTGGCATGGAAGCCGTAGCGGCGCGCATCGGATGTCAGCTTGGCCAGCAGCAGGCGCGGCAGCCCCGGAACCTCGGGCTGCTGAAGTTCGGCACCGCTGATCGGATCGCGTCCCAACCACAGGCAGCCGGCTTTCCACCACGGAGAGTCGGACCGCGGCGCGAAATACAATGCATAGCGTGTCATGCCATCACTCCCGGGGAAATAGTGCGCGACAGGAACGGTGAGACGGCGCCGGCAAGCGGAGCGGAATTCATCCTAGTTCGCAGCGTCTGGATGTTCTTGAGATCGCTCATCAAGAACCGCGATGTGCCGAAATGCGACGCCCGCCGTTGCGCGGACGCAAGAGCCGGCCGCTACCGCGGAAAAGGCGGCCGTGCTAGTGTTATAAAATCCGCCACTCCGCCACGCATACTCTCGCCATGTGCCAGCTGCTCGGCATGAATTGCAATGTTCCGACCGATATCGTGTTCAGCTTCACGGGCTTCGTCACGCGCGGCGGCCGCACCGGCGATCACATCGACGGCTGGGGCATCGCTTTTTTCGAGGGGGCCGGCGTGCGCCATTTCGTCGACTACCAGGCGGCGATCGCTTCGCCGATCGCCGAATTGATCAAGCGCTGCCCCATCAAGTCGAAGAACGTCATCGCCCACATCCGCAAGGCGACGCAAGGCCGCGTCGCCCTTGAGAATTGCCATCCCTTCGTGCGAGAACTGTGGGGCCGCTACTGGGTGTTCGCGCACAACGGCGACCTGAAGCGATTCGCGCCGCCCATCGACAGCGCCTACCGGCCGGTCGGCAACACCGATAGCGAACTCGCTTTTTGCTACCTGCTGCAGCAGCTGCGGCGCAGGTTCGGCGACGAGCCGCCCGCATTGCCGGCCTTGAGCGCGGCGCTGCGGGAACTGACGCACGAGATCGCCGCGCACGGCACGTTCAACATGATGCTGTCCGACGGCTCGGCCCTGTTCGCGCATTGCTCGACCAGTCTCCATTACATCGTGCGCCAGCATCCGTTCCCGACGGCCACGCTGGCGGATGAAGACATGACGGTCGATTTCTCGCAGGTGACGACGCCGGACGACCGGGTCGCCATCATCGTCACGGAACCGCTGACGGCTAATGAAACCTGGATCGCGTTCGCGCCCGGCGAACTGAAAGTCTTCATCGACGGCACACCGACGACGCACTGACGTTCGTAACTGCTCACTCAATCCTAGAATCACGATGCGCAACGCGCCCGATATCGGAGTCGGATTTGTCTTGCGGCGAATTACCGGCCCGCATGGCCGGCGGCTGTCGTCCCGCAGGAAATTCATGAAGAACCACTACGCAAAAACGCCAATGGACGACTGCGGCGCACAACGGGAAAATTATTTTGCTCCCAAGAAAATAAGATACAGTATCAAGCAGGCTGGTACCGCAACTCACATCCTCTCTGCCCACTTCGTTGCCTATGATCGGTTCTTCCGCCATCGACTCGCCGCCGAGAAGCCTGCGCGTACGCGAATTCTTCCTCGCCCGCCAACCGATCCTCAGCCGCAACCAGGAATTGTTCGCCTATGAACTCCTGTTCCGCAACGCCGAAAGCGGGCCGGCCCAGATCACGAGCGACCTGTCGGCGACGGCCTCGGTGATCGCGCACGCATCGCAACTCGGCATGGAGAAGGTGATCGGCGACGCGCGCGGCTTCCTCAACGTCGATGCCGCCGTCCTGCAAAGCGATATCTTCAATTTCCTGCCGCGCGAGAAAGTCGTGCTCGAAATCGTCGAGACGATGAAGGCGACGCCCGAGATCCTCGAGCGCGTCGCCGAGTTGAAGCGCGATGGCTTCACCTTCGCGCTCGACGACGTGATCGCCGATACCGAGGATGTGCAGAGGCTGCTGCCCTATGTCGACATCCTCAAGTTCGATTTGCGCGACATGCCCTTGTCGGCACTGCTCAAGCTGACGCCGCAATTCAAGCTCGAAGGCAAGAAGCTGCTCGCCGAGAAAGTCGAATCGCAAGATCAATTCCAGATCTGCCTCGATCTCGGTTTCGATTATTTCCAGGGCTATTACTTCGCGAAGCCGGCGGTCCTGTCCGGCAAGAAGCTGTCGCCGTCGCAGATGGCGGTGATGCAATTGCTGTCGCTCGTCAATTCGGATGCCGACGATGCCCAGATCGAGCATGCGATCAAGCAGGACGTCACGCTCGGCATCAACCTGTTGAAACTGGTGAATACTCCGGCGATCGGCATGCGCCATCGCATCACGTCGCTGTCGCAGGCGCTGCTCGTGCTCGGCCGCAAGCAGCTGCAGCGCTGGCTGCAGATCATGCTCTATGCCGAGCCGTGCAAGAAGGGGCGCAGCATGACGCCGCTGCTGACGCTGGCGAGCACGCGCGGGAAGCTGCTCGAACTTCTCGCCGAGCGGCTGCATCCGAAGAATCGCGACATCGCCGACACCGCATTCACGGTCGGCATCATGTCCTTGATGGATACGCTGTTTTCCGTGCCGATGGCGAATATCCTCGAGCAAATCCCGGTGGTCGACGAAGTCGCGGAAGCGCTGCTGGCGCGCACCGGATTCTACGGAGATCTCCTGAAGCTGGCCGAGGCGCTCGAGCATATCGAAGAGGACGGCGCATTGCTGATGCCGCTGCTCGACAAGCTGCAACTGGACAACGAAGAGCTCTATCGCATGGAACTGGCGGCTTACGAGTGGAGCGACAACGTCACGCGAGCGTCGTATCAGTAGCAATAGCCGCGCACCGTCCCGGTCGGACTCATCCCAGCGGTTGGCCGACGTCGTAGCTTTCGAGGATGCGCCGGATCGCGCCGTCGGCGCGCATGCGCCGCAGCGCCTGATCGAACTGCCGCAGCGCGGCGACGTCCGGCGAGGATTTGCGGATCAGCAGATTGAACGACTGCTGGGTGAAGACCTGGGGCAGTTCGATCAGCTGGTCCTGCAGCCCGAGCTGCCGTATCGCCCAGCGCAAGGCGATCGACGAATCGATGATCGCGTCGCCGCGACGGGCCGCCACCATCGCCAGCGCCGCATTCTGCGTGCTGCCCCAGGACATCTGTTCGGCCGCCAGGTTCTGCTTCGCCCAGCTGGACCCCAGATAATGCACCAGGTGGAACGGGCGAAGATCCGCCAGCGTCTTGGCCTGCCGCAGCCGGTCGAGCAGCGGATTGTCGCGCCGGCAGAAGAGCGTGAACGGACTGGTGGCCACCGGTTCGGCGCTCGCCTCGGCGAACGCCAATCGCTCCGGTGTCGGCACCGTGCACAAGGCATCGGCCAATCCTTCCTCGACCAGCTTTTGCGCCCGCAGCCACGGGAAGCCGTCATGGCGCACCGGTATGCCAAGCCGCTGCTCGAAGGCTTCGGTCAGGATGTCCAGCAGGATGCCGCGCAACTCGCCGGATTCGGTGCGCCAATTGAAGGGGGCAAAGCTCTCGCCGTGGTTGATGCGCAGCGGATCGCGGCCGAGCGCGATGCCGGACAGCGCGCCCAGCCCGCATATGGCTCCGGATCCGGCTCCCAACGCGGCTCCCAATCGACCCAAAAATGCCCTGCGACGCATGCTGTCCCCCGTAATGGACGCGACATCGAATGCACCGCTTTATTCTACGGCTTCCTGCGCCGGATTGGACATCGCGGCGGACGCGGGAACGCCCGCCGGCAATCGGCTACCGTTACAAGTTCGGCGCCAGCCAGCGCTCCAGCTGGTCCTTCGCCACACCGCGCCGCTTCGCCATGTCATCCAACTGGTCCTCGCCGATCTTGCCGACGGTGAAGTACTTTGACTCGGGATGCGCGAAATAGAAGCCCGACACCGATGCGCCCGGGAACATCGCGAACGACTCCGTCACTTCCATGCCGATCTCCTCGCAATTGAGGAGTGCGAACATGTCCGCCTTCACCGTGTGCTCCGGGCAGGCCGGATAGCCGGGCGCCGGCCGGATGCCGCGATAGGCTTCCTTGATCAGGTCGTCGTTGCCCAATTTCTCGTCGGGCGCGTAACCCCACAGATCCTTGCGCACGCGCTCATGAAGGTGTTCGGCGAAGGCTTCCGCCAAGCGGTCCGCGAGCGCCTTGAGCATGATCGACGAGTAATCGTCGTGCGCTTCCTCGAAGCGCTTCTCGTGCTTCTCGATGCCGATGCCGGCGGTGACGGCGAACAAACCGATGTAATCCGTGATGCCCGACGACTTCGGGGCGATGAAATCGGCCAGGCATTGGTTCGGCCGCGCCACGCCGTCGATCACGGGCTTCTCGCTCTGCTGGCGCACTCCGTAATAGGTGAACGCGACTTCGCTGCGCGTCTCGTCGGTATAGATCTCGATATCGTCGTCGTTGACCGTGTTGGCCGGCAGCAGGGCGATCACGCCGTTCGCGGTCAGCCAGCGGCCTTCGATCAGCTTCTGCAGCATGGCGCGGCCCTCTTCATAGACCTTGCTCGCCGCTTCGCCGACGACTTCATCCTTCAGGATCGCCGGGAACGGTCCCGCCAGGTCCCAGGTCTGGAAGAACGGCCCCCAGTCGATGTAGTGGGCGAGCGTCGCCAGATCGACATTGCGGAACAGGCGGCGGCCGATGAATTTCGGCTTGACCGGCGCATGAACGCCGGCGAAATCGAGCTTGGCCTTGTTGGCGCGCGCGGCCGCAATCGAGACCAGCGGCGTCGCTTTCTTGCTCGCGTGCTGGGTGCGGATGCGCTCGTAATCGGCCTTGATCTCCTCGATGTATTGCTCGCGCTGCTCCGGCGTCAGGAGCGCCTGCGCGACCGAGACCGAGCGCGAGGCGTCCGGCACATAGACCACCGGACCGTCGTAGTTCTGCGCGATCTTCACCGCCGTGTGCGCGCGGCTGGTGGTCGCGCCGCCGATCAGGAGCGGGATCTTGAGCATGCGGAAATGGGGATCGCGCTGCATTTCCTTCGCGACGTGGGCCATTTCCTCGAGCGAGGGCGTGATCAGGCCTGACAAACCGATGATGTCGGCATTCTCCGCCTTGGCCTTGGCGAGGATCTCGGAGCACGGCACCATCACGCCCATGTTCACGACCTCGAAGTTATTGCATTGCAAGACCACCGAGACGATGTTCTTGCCGATGTCGTGCACATCGCCCTTCACGGTCGCGACGACGATCTTGCCTTTCGGCTTGCTGTCGCCGCTGCGCTTCTTCTCTTCCTCGATGAACGGCACCAGGTGCGCGACCGCCTGCTTCATCACGCGCGCCGATTTCACGACCTGCGGCAGGAACATCTTGCCCTGGCCGAACAAGTCGCCGACGATGTTCATGCCGTCCATCAGCGGGCCTTCGATCACTTCGATCGGGCGGCCGCCGTTGTCCATGATGTGCCGGCGCGCTTCTTCGGTGTCCTCGACGATCCATTGCGTGATGCCGTGCACCAGCGCGTGCGCGAGGCGCTTCTGCACCGGTTCCTTGCGCCATTCAAGCGTTTCTTCTTCCTTCTTGCCGCCGGCTTTCAGCGTCGCGGCGAATTCGATCATGCGTTCGGTGGCATCGGCGCGACGGTTCAGCACCACGTCCTCGACGCGCTCGCGCAGTTCGGCGTCGAGATCGTCGTAGACGCCGATCATGCCGGCGTTCACGATGCCCATCGTCATGCCGGCCTGGATCGCGTGATACAGGAACACGGTGTGGATCGCCTCGCGCGCCGGATCGTTGCCGCGGAACGAGAAGCTGACGTTCGAGACGCCGCCGCTGACTTTGGCGTGCGGCAGGTTTTCGCGTATCCAGCGCGTCGCGTTGATGAAGTCGACGGCGTAGTTGTTGTGCTCCTCGATGCCGGTTGCGATCGCGAAGATATTCGGATCGAAGATGATGTCTTCCGCCGGGAAGCCGATCTTCTCGGTCAGCAGCCGGTAAGCGCGGCCGCAGATTTCGATCTTGCGCTCGAAGGTGTCGGCCTGGCCGGTTTCGTCGAACGCCATGACGATGACGGCGGCGCCGTAGCGCTTGCACAACCTGGCCTGGCGCAGGAATTCCTCCTCGCCTTCCTTCATCGAGATCGAGTTGACGACCGCCTTGCCCTGCACGCATTTCAAGCCGGCTTCGATGACCGACCATTTCGAGGAGTCGATCATGATCGGCACCCGCGCGATATCGGGCTCGGAGGCGACCAGGTTCAGGAAGCGCGTCATGGCGGCGACCGAATCGAGCATCGCTTCATCCATGTTGACGTCGATGATCTGCGCGCCGTTCTCGACCTGCTGGCGGGCGACCGACAGGGCTTCGTCGTATTGCTCGTTGAGGATCATGCGCGCGAAGGCTTTCGAGCCGGTGACGTTGGTGCGCTCGCCGACGTTCACGAACAGCGAGTCGTCGTCCACGACGAACGGTTCGAGGCCAGACAGCTTCATCGCGTGATTGGCGTGCGGAATCTTACGCGGCGCGATGCTGCGCACCGTCTCGGCGATCGCCTTGATGTGCGCCGGCGTGGTGCCGCAGCAGCCGCCGGCGATGTTGACGAAGCCGCTCTCGGCGAATTCCTTGAGCAGCGAGGAGGTGACGGCCGGCGTTTCGTCGAACCCGGTATCGGACATCGGGTTCGGCAAGCCGGCGTTCGGATAGATGCAGACATGGGTGTCGGCGATCTTCGAGAGCTCTTCGGCGTACGGACGCATCAGCGCCGCGCCGAGCGCGCAATTGAGGCCGATCGTGAGCGGCTTGGCGTGGCGCACCGAATGCCAGAAGGCTTGCACCGTCTGGCCGGACAGGATGCGGCCGGAGGCGTCGGTGACCGTCCCCGAGATCATGATCGGCAGACGCGCCTTTCCCTTGCCTTCGGTCTCTTCGAAATACAAGTCGATCGCGAACAGCGCCGCCTTGGCGTTGAGCGTGTCGAAGATGGTTTCCACCAGCAGCACGTCGGCGCCGCCATCGACCAGGCCGCGCACCTGTTCGTGGTAAGCGGCGACCAGTTGATCGAAGCTGACGTTGCGCGCGGCCGGATCGTTGACGTCCGGCGAGATCGAGGCGGTCTTCGGCGTCGGGCCGAGCGCGCCGCACACGAAGCGCGGCTTGTCCTGCGTCGAGTATTTGTCGCAGGCGGCGCGCGCGAGACGGGCGGCTTGCACGTTCATCTCGTAGGCGAGATGCGCCATGTGATAGTCCTCTTGCGCCACGGTGGTCGCGCCGAAGGTGTTGGTCTCGATCAGGTCGGCGCCGGCCGCAAGATACTTTTCGTGGATTTCCTGGATGATGTGCGGCTGAGTCAGCGTCAGCAATTCGTTGTTCCCTTTCAGGAACATTTCCTTGCCCGGAACCGAGAAATCGGCGAACCGCTCGCCGCGATAATCTTCCTCGGTCAGCTTGTATTGCTGGATCATGGTGCCCATTGCGCCATCGAGGATCAGGATGCGTTGCGATAACAGGTCGCGCAGGAGCGTTTCGGTGGCGGAGATGGGGTCGCGTTTCATGGTTTGGGTCGATTCGGCAGTGTACGAACCGGTTTCGGCGGCCGCTTGCATGCCGCCTTGCACGGTTCTTCAATTCGTTGAGCGGAAAACTCGGCGCCGGCCTCCACGCAGGCCCATGTCGGCAAAATCTCCATGCGCGACATGAAACCGAAAAGCGGAGGCCGAAACTAAAAACCCGGACTGCGCGAGCGGGTCCGGGTTGAGGTGGTCCGCTTTAGCAGTATTTGTTCGGGGTTTTGCCCCTGCGCCCGCAAGCTGGGTTTGACTTTGCAATCAAATCGGCGCCGGAAAATTATACGGCGGATCAAGGATTTGCGTAAAGGAAGGGATAGCCAAGGCTTGGCCCCGGACAAGGAGGGAAAGGAAGAAGGAGGAGCAAAAACTAGGGACGAAAAAAAGCCCGCTACGGGAGCGGGCTTAAGTCCATATCAAAGGAGGAGACATGGAGGAGACAGATGCAAGTATAGGGAGGCGTCAGATATTTATCCAATTTCCATTTCACATATGAGTTATTCAAAATGTGAATATCCAAGAAAACCCCCTATTCACCTCCTCCGAAAGCACCGTCTTCCATGGGAAAGCCCTTCAGGAATTCGCCCGCCGGCAAGCGCTTGCCGCCCGGTTTCTGGAGTTCGGCGACGCGCACCGCTCCCGCACCGCACGCGATCACAACGCCGGCCGGAGACGCGGCGACGATCTTGCCAAGCGCGGCCTTGACCGGTTCGGCGACGATTTCGGCGCGCCACAGCTTGACCGGGACGCCGTTGAAAACGCCGAATGCCCCCGGAAACGGATTGAACGCGCGAATCTTGCGCTGCACGACTTCGGCAGGCTGGCCGAAATCGAGGGCCGCTTCTTCCTTGGCGATCTTGGCGGCATAACAAACGCCCGCCTCGGGCTGCGGCGTCGCCGGCAAATCGCCGCGTTCGAGCTGGCGCAAGGCGGCCACGATCATCTTGCCGCCGAGTTCGGCCAACTTGTCGTGCAGGCTGCCGGTCGTATCGTCGTCGCCGATCGGCAAACGCTCGATCATCAGCATCGGCCCGGTATCCAATCCTTCTTCCATCTGCATGATCGTCACGCCGGTCTCGGCGTCGCCGGCTTCGATCGCGCGATGGATCGGCGCGGCGCCGCGCCAGCGCGGCAATAGCGAGGCGTGGATGTTGATGCAGCCGCGCGGCGGAATATCGAGCACCGAACGCGGCAGGATCAGGCCGTAGGCGGCGACCACCATCACGTCGTGCGGCGTCGCTCGCAGCAGCTCGTGCGCCTCGCGCGCCACGTCCGGATACTTGCCGTCGAGCCGCAGCGATACCGGCTGCGCCACCGGGATGCCGTGCGCGGCGGCATATTGCTTGACCGCCGATGCCTGCAACTGCATACCGCGGCCGGCGGGCCGGTCGGGCTGGGTCAGGACGAGAGGAATGTCGAAACCGGCTTCGTGCAGCGCCTTGAGCGCGACGGCGGCGAATTCGGGAGTTCCGGCGAAGATGACTTTCATGGGCCGATGAAAAAAATGCGCCGGGACACCCCGGCGCCTGTGCAATTCGTCCGGCTGGCGCCGCGCCTCAGCGCGCCGCCGCCGCTTTTTTCTGATCGCGCTTGAGGTCGCGCTCTTCCTTGAGCAGCTTGGTCTTGATGCGATTGCGCTTCAGCGGCGACAGGTATTCGACGAACACCTTGCCCTTGAGATGATCCATTTCATGCTGGATGCAGACCGCCAGCAAGCCGTCGGCCTCGAGCTCGAACGGCTTGCCCTCGGCATCCAGGGCCCGCACCTTGACCCGCGCCGGACGCTCGACACCGTCGTAAATGCCGGGCACCGACAGGCAGCCTTCGTCGTAGACCTGCTTTTCCTCGCTGGCCCAGACGATTTCCGGGTTGATGAAAACCCGCAGCTCGTTGTGCGCATCCGAAACATCGATCACGACAATCTGTTCATGCACATCGACCTGGGTGGCGGCAAGACCGACGCCGGGCGCGTCGTACATCGTTTCGGCCATATCCTCGATCAACCGCTTCAGGCGCGCGTCGAACACGGTGACGGGCTTGGCGACCTTGTGCAGGCGCGGGTCGGGATAACGCAAGATATTTAATAAGGGCATACGGCTTTTGCGCAACAAACCACCAAACTAAGATTTTGGCATTTCTTGCTAGTTCAAGGATTTATGTGCAGAATTTGATTCAATTTGACAAGTCTTGTCACGTATGGATTCGGCGCGAGTAACAGTGCTGCACAGTGCCGGCGGCATGGCCGCGATCTCTGTCGTGACTTCCACGCTCACGCCGCCGTCATCGGACAGACCATGAAAAAGTTTAGCACAGCCGCCCGCTCCCTCGTCCTGGCATCGATTTTCGCTCCGCTGGCGGTATGGGCGGCGCCGTCCACCGGCGTACCCCATTGCGAATTCCTGCCGAACGCGCCCGACCAGCACACGGTCGTCCGCGGCGACACGCTGTGGGATATTTCCGGCCGTTTTCTCAAGCATCCGTGGTGCTGGCCCCATGTCTGGGGCATGAACCAGGAACAGATCCGCGATCCGCACTGGATCTATCCGGGGCAGATCGTCTATTTCGACCGCGTCGCCGGCCGCCTGCGGCTCGGCACGCCGACCGCTTCGGCGGCGCAGGGAGCGGACGCCGCCGGCGGCATACCGACCGTCCGCCTGTCGCCGCAAGTGCGCATGGAGGGGATCGGCAAGGAAGCGATCCCGGCGATCGCGTCGGGGGCCATCGAACCGTTCCTGTCGCAACCGCTGATCGTCGAGGAAGACACGCTCAAGGACGCGCCGCGCATCATGGCGACCCAGGAACAACGTGTCTATCTCGGCAAGAACGACCGCGCCTATGTGCGCGGCGACCTCAAGGGCGGCACCTCGTTCCAGGTGTTCCGTCCGAGCGTTCCGCTCAAGGACCCGGAAAGCGGCAAGGTCATCGCCTTCGAATCGGCCTATCTCGGTACGGTCAAGCTGGACCGCGCGGCCAAGGCTGATGACGAGGCGCACAGCTTCACCGTCGTCAGTTCGCGCGAAGAAATGGGCGAAGGCGATCGCCTGATGCCGATGCCGCCCACCCCGATCCTCAATTACATGCCGCATGCTCCGAGCAAGCCGGTTCAGGCGCGCATCGTCTCGGTCTATGGCGGCGTATCGCAGGCCGGCCAGAACCAGGTGGTGGCGATCAATCGCGGCAAGGAAGACGGCCTCGATATCGGCGCCGTGCTGCAACTGTACCGGGCCGGCCGCGTCGTCCGCGACCGCACCGACGGCAAGAAGCCGATCAAGCTGCCCGACGAGCAATACGGCACGCTGTTCGTATTCCGCCTGTTCGACAAGGTCTCGTACGCCCTCGTGATGCAAGTGACCGACGCCGTGCAGGTCGGCGACGCCGCCAAGACCCCGGAATAAGCGGGTGACGGACCTGGAGGGACTGGCCGCCTGGATCCGGCTGGAGCAGACCGCCGGCCTCGGACTGGAGGGCGCGCGCAAGCTGTTGGCGGCGTTCGGCCTGCCGGAGAACATTTTCGGTGCCGGCTATGCGGCGCTCGCCAGAGTCGTGCCCGAGCGCGTGGCGCGCGCGCTGACGGCCGCGCCCTCCGAGGCAACGCTAGCATTGATCGAGCGCTCGCTGGAATGGGCCGAACAGCCGGGCAATCATATCCTCACGCTGGCCGACGACGGCTATCCGCAAACGCTGCTCGACATTCCCGATCCCCCGCTCATGGTGTATGCGAAAGGCCGCATCGAACTGCTGGCGCGGCCTTCCATCGCCATCGTCGGCAGCCGGAATGCGACCGCGCAGGGCGTCGCCAACGCCGAGAAATTCTCCGAAGTGTTGAGCCAAGCGGGGCTGACGATCGTCTCCGGCATGGCGCTCGGCATCGATACGGCGGCGCATCAGGGCGGTTTGCGCGGCCCCGGCGCGACCGTCGCGGTGATCGGCACCGGTGCCGACCTGGTGTATCCGGCGCGCAATCGCGGGCTGGCGCACCTGATCGCCGAAGGCGGCTGCATTGTCAGCGAATACTCGCTCGGCACACCGGCGCTCGCCGCCAATTTCCCGCGCCGCAACCGCGTCATCAGCGGCTTGGCGCGCGGCGTGCTGGTCGTCGAAGCGGCTATCCAATCGGGCTCGCTGATCACGGCCCGGATGGCGGCCGAACAGGGGCGGGAAGTGTTCGCGATCCCGGGTTCGATCCACTCGCCGCTGGCCAAGGGTTGCCACCGCTTGATCAAGCAGGGCGCCAAGCTGGTGGAATCGGCCGAGGACATCCTGGAGGAGTTCCGTTACTACCAGGCGGTCAAGGCCGGCCTGCCGGCCATCCAGGCCACACCGGCGCCTGCCGCGCCCTCGCCGGCGGCGATGCCCGTGACCGACCCGCTGCTCGAAGCAATGGGCTTCGATCCGGTGCCGCTCGATGCCTTGGCGATGCGCTGCGGTCTCGACGCGGCAACCTTGTCGGCCCGATTACTGGGCCTTGAACTGGACGGCAGGATCGAAGTACTGCCGGGCGGCTCGTATCGCCGGCTCGCCTGACGACTGCGCGAACATGCTACACTTCCGCTGACGTCCTCGCGCAACTCTGTGTTTTGCAACAACTTCTTTTCTCCCGAACTTTCCTTCGCTTTTGACGTCTCTTGTAAGGTGTTAATCCGCCTTGCATATAAAAGTTTTTCGATAGCCGAAAAGCTATCAAGCGGATGATGTTTCTCATCAAATAGTTTCCGAAAAGCATTACAACCGGGCTTGTGCCGCCTCTTCCTTAGCGATAAAGTACCTTCCATGTTTGACGTCCTTGTCTATCTTTACGAGACTTATTACCGTCCGGATGCCTGCCCGGATTCGGAGGCGCTGGCCAGAAAGCTGTCCGCGGTCGGTTTCGAGGAAGAAGAAATTTCGGAGGCGCTCGGCTGGCTGGCCGATCTGGCCGAAACCACCAGCAAGCTCGCCGACAACTATCCCCAACAGACGGCGTTTTCCTTCGGCACCCGGATTTACGTAACGCGCGAGGTCGATGCGCTGGGCCCGGAAGCGATCGGCATCATCCAATTCCTGGAATCCGCCAAGGTCATCACTCCGGTACAACGCGAGATCGTGATCGAACGCGCCCTGGCGGCCAGCGACGAGCAAATCTCGCTCGACAAGCTCAAAGTCATCGTGCTGATGGTGTTATGGAGCCAGGGCAGGGAGCCGGACGGTTTGATCTTTGACGAATTGTTCGACGACCCGGAAGATGGCGAGCCGCGCTTGTTGCACTAAACCCACTCTTTTTTTCTTCAAGTTTTCGCTCAGATACGCTTTCTTGAAGCGAGCACCCTCGCCGCCGAGCGTTTGTCGCGGCCAACAGGCTTGTCCTCCTTGCTTGCGGATTGCGGCGTAACGCGCTTATCATTGGCCGCTTGACGGCCCATTAATACGTTGGGGATAGAGTATCGCTATTGCTAGGCTCTTTCCCTAAGCAAATAATCAAGCATTCCCATAGAGTTGCAATTCATGCAACCGACTTGCCTTGCCACCGGCACGAGCATGCCTTACTGAGAAGAACAGCCATGACCAAGACTCTGATCATTGCAGAGAAGCCCTCCGTCGCGAACGACATCGCGAAATCGCTGGGCGGCTTCACCAAGCATGATGAGTATTTCGAATCGGACGAATACGTCCTGTCCTCCGCCGTCGGCCATCTGGTCGAGATCGGCGCTCCTGAAGAATACGAGGTCAAGCGCGGCAAGTGGACATTCACTCACTTGCCCGTGATCCCGCCCCACTTCGCGCTCAATCCGATCGCCAAGACCGAATCGCGCCTGAAGGTATTGAACAAGCTGATCAAGCGCAAGGATGTCACTCAGCTGATCAACGCCTGCGACGCCGGGCGCGAGGGCGAACTGATCTTCCGCTTGATCGTGCAATATGCCAAAGCCAAGCAGCCGATCAAGCGCCTGTGGCTGCAATCGATGACGCCGGCCGCGATCCGCGACGGTTTCAAGCGCTTGCGCGAAGACCGCGAAATGCTGCCGCTGGCGGATGCCGCCCGCTGCCGCAGCGAGGCGGACTGGCTAATCGGCATCAACGGCACGCGCGCGATGACGGCTTTCAACTCGAAGGAGGGCGGTTTCTACCTGACCACCGTCGGACGGGTGCAGACGCCGACGCTGTCGATCGTGGTCGAGCGCGAAGAGAAGATCAAGAATTTCGTGCCGCGCGACTACTGGGAAGTGCGGGCCGAATTCGTGTGCGCCGCCGGCATCTATGAAGGCCGCTGGCTCGACACCAAGTTCAAGAAGGATGAAACCGATCCGGAGAAACGGCCGGAACGCCTGTGGAGCAAGGCCGCCGCGGAGTCGATCGTCGCCGCCTGCCGCGGCAAGCCAGGCACAGTCACGGAAGAGTCGAAACCGGCGAGCCAGTTGTCGCCGGCCCTGTTCGACCTGACCAGCCTGCAGCGCGAGGCGAACGCGCGTTTCGGCTTTTCCGCCAAGAACACGCTGGGCCTGGCGCAGGCGCTCTATGAAAAGCACAAGGTGCTGACCTACCCGCGTACCGATTCGCGCCATCTGCCGGAAGACTATCTGAACACGGTCAAGCAGACGCTCGACGTCGTATCCGAGAACCACAATTACCACCAGTTCGCCAAGCAGATCCTCAACAACAACTGGGTCAAGCCGAACAAGCGCATCTTCGACAACACCAAGATCAGCGACCACTTCGCGATCATCCCGACCGGCCAGGCGCCGAAGAACCTCTCGGAACCGGAGCAGAAGCTGTACGACCTCGTCACGCGGCGCTTCATGGCGGTGTTCTTCCCCGCGGCCGAATACCTGGTCACGACGCGCTATACCGAAGTCTCGGGCCACCAGTTCAAGACCGAAGGCAAGGTCATGACGAACGCGGGATGGCTCGCCATCTATGGCAAGGAAGCGGCCGCCAACGATCCGGCCGGCAAGGACGAGGAAAACGCCGGGACGCTGGTACCGGTCGCCAAAGGCGAGAAGGTCAAGACCGAAAAAGTCGTCGCCAACGGCCTCGTCACCAAGCCGCCGGCGCGCTATTCGGAAGCGACGCTGCTGTCCGCGATGGAAGGCGCCGGCAAGCTGGTCGACGACGAAGACTTGCGTGAAGCGATGGCCGGCAAGGGCTTGGGCACGCCGGCCACGCGCGCCGCGATCATCGAGGGACTGCTCAACGAGAAATACCTGCTGCGCGAAGGCCGCGAACTGATGCCGACCGCCAAGGCGTTCCAGCTGATGACCCTGCTGCGCGGCCTCGGCGTCGAGGAATTGACGGCGCCCGAGCTGACCGGCGAATGGGAATACAAGCTGGCGCAGATGGAACGCGGCCGCATCAGCCGCGAGGAATTCATGCGCGAGATCGCGCAGATGACCCAGATCATCGTCAAGCGCGCCAAGGAATACGACAACGACACGATTCCTGGCGACTACGCGACGCTGAACACGCCGTGCCCGAATTGCGGCAGCGTAGTCAAGGAAAACTACCGCCGTTTCGCCTGCACCAAGTGCGAGTTCTCGATCTCGAAGATTCCCGGCAGCCGCCAGTTCGAAGTCGCGGAAGTCGAGGAGTTGCTGCAAAAGCGCGAGATCGGCCCGTTGCAAGGCTTCCGCTCGAAGATGGGCCGTCCGTTCGCGGCCATCCTGAAGATCGTCCGCGACGAGGACGCGAAGAACTACAAGCTCGAATTCGACTTCGGCCAGGCCAAGGACGACGAAGGCCACAACGAAGAGATCGATTTCTCCGACCAGACCCCGCTCGGCGCCTGCCCGAAATGCGGCAGCGGCGTGTACGAACTGGGCCTGGCCTATGTCTGCGAGAACACGGTCGCCAAGCCGAAGACCTGCGATTTCCGCAGCGGCCGCATCATCCTGCAGCAGGAAATCGTGCCCGAACAGATGCAGAAGCTGCTCAACGAAGGCCGCACCGACCTGCTGCCGGGCTTCGTCTCGCAGCGCACGCGCCGTCCGTTCAAGGCTTTCCTGGTGCGCGGCAAGGATGGCAAGGTGAGCTTCGAATTCGAGGAGCGCAAGGCCAAGGCGCCTGCCAAAGGCAAGGCGGCGGCGAAAGAGGAAACGGAAGAAGCCTCGGCGGCGCCGGTCAAGGCCGCGGCGAAGAAAGCCGCGACCAAGACCGCAGCCAAGACGGCGGCGAAGAAACCCGCGGCCAAGAAGGCGGTCGCAAAAAAGACAGCCGCCAAGAAAGCCGCATGACCGGCGCGGCAACCGTGAAGTAGAACCGCCGGGCGCCCTCGGGCTCCCGGTTTTGTCCACCTGTCTCGAGGAGCCTGCCGATGGATCACATGGATCAACTTCCGGAACAAACGCCGCCCGCCGCGCCCAGCAAGGACGATTGCAATATCGCGATGCTGGCGCATCTGCTCGGCATATTCACCGGCTTCGTCGGCGCGCTCATCATCTGGCTCATCAAGAAAGACGAATCGAGCTTCATCAACGATCAAGCCAAGGAAGCCTTGAATTTTCAGATCACCGTCGCGATCGGCTTGATCGGCGCCTGGATACTGGCCTTCATCCTGATCGGCTTCCTGCTGGTGCCGGCGATCTTCCTCGCCAACTTCATTCTCTGCATCCTGGCGGCGATCGCCGCCTCGAAGGGCGAGTCCTACCGTTATCCGTTCGCGCTGCGCCTGGTGAAGTAATCCGGCGCTCCGGAGCCGGGGCGAGCACACGGCCCGCTCGCGGCCCGGCGGCTCAATCGCGGCTGCCGCCGACGTCCGGCTCGAAGAAACACCATTTCGCCTGCGGCCATTGGCGCTGTATGCTGTCCTCGACCGCGTTGATCGCGTCGACCAGCGCCCGGTCGCTCGCGGCGGGCCGCATCTTGGCCTGCACGGCAACCATCAGTTGATCGCCCCATTGCATCGTGATCAGGTGCAGCACGCGCTCGACTTCCGGACGCGCTTCGACGTGGGCCTTGATCGCCGCGTGGATTTCCGGATCGGCCGATTCGCCCGTGATCATCGCCTTGACTTCGCGCGTGACGGCGACGGCGATCAGCATCAGCAAGACACCGACGGCGATCGAGCCGACCGCATCCCAGGCCGGATTGCCGGTCGCCGCCGCGATCGCGACGGCGAAAAATGCGATCACGAGACCGACCAGCGCCGCGATGTCTTCGCCGGCGACCACCATCAGTTCGGATTGGCGCGTCTCGCGGAACCAGCGCAAGAAGGGCTTGCCCTGCGCGATCTTGCGGATTTCCTTCATCGCGCCGTAGAGCGAAAACGCCTCGAGCACGATCGACACGCCAAGGATCACCATCGCCACCGTCGCGTTCTTCAAGGGTTCCGGATGCTTCCAATGCTCGATGCCTTCCATGACGGAAAACACGCCGCCGAGGAAGAACAGCAGGATCGCAACCATCATCGCCCAGAAATACACGACGCGGCCGTAGCCCATCGGATGCTCGTCGTCGGCCGGCCGTTTCGCCTCCTTCAGGCCGAGCAGCAGGAACACCTGGTTCGTGCAGTCGGCGAGCGAGTGGATCGCTTCGGCCAGCATGGCGCCGGAACCGGTGTAGAGCGAGCCGCCGAATTTGGCCACGGCGATGCCGCCGTTGGCGCCGAGCGCATAGAGGATAGCCTTGGTCGAGCCGTCGGAAGGAGAAGACATGGCGTTGGAGTGTGAGCGATAAGGAAAGACGCCACATTAGCGGCTTCGTTTTCGGGATGCAAGTCGCGGCCGCCGACGCAACTGGCCCGGAGACAGTTCCAAGCCTCGAACGCGAACAATGCGTTAGATCAATCCGCGCCGGCCAAGTGGAACTTTTGGCATGTAAATCTTTCTATCTTCACGCGTCATGCGACCTCAGGCGCGGGCAAATCGTTGCGCTGCTTTATCAATCACAAGGAGAAAGTTATGTCTAAATGGATCGCACTACTGGCATGCGCCCTTTCACTTGCCGCATGCACCACCGCCGGCACCCGCTCGTCGTCGGGAAGCAGCGACATGGGCGGCACGTCGTCGTCCTCGGGCGCGGGTGCAATGGGTTCGGGCTCGTCCTCCGGCACCACCGACAGCGGCATGACCGGCGGCACGAGTTCCTCGTCCGGCGCATCGGGTACGACCGGCAATTCCTCGAGCGGCAGCTACGACAGCTCTTCCGGTTCGTCGAGCACCATGCCGGCGGGCACCGGCAATGAAGGCAGCAACACGCAATCGCCCAATCCCACCGTGAGCGAGGATCGCAATACCTCGGTTACGCCCACCAATCCGACCGGCCGCTGATCCCCTTCGGCAGGTCGACATCATCGTCGGCAAGCGCGGTGCGAAATGCGTCTGCGCTTGCCGTCTCGTTTTCCGTTTGCAGGTGATTTTCGGCTGAAGAGCCAGTGCCGCATCAGCCGAGCGAATGCCAGAGCAGGAGCGCGGCATAGCCGCGCCACGGCGCCCATGCCTGGGCACGCGCGCTCAGCTGCTTTTCCGTCAGCTGCTGGTTTCGGCCTCGATGGCCGTCGCCGGCCGCCGCCTTTTGCAGGCCCAGATCGCCGGCGGGAAACGCGTCGGGAAAACGCAGCGCGCGCAAGGCGATGTATTGCGCCGTCCAATCGCCTATGCCGGCGACCGTCTTCAAACGCGCGACGGCCTCGTCGAGCGTGCAGCCCGGTTTCATCTGCAAGCCGCCGTCCGCGGCGAAGCGGGCGAGCGCGCGGATGGTGGCGGCGCGCGTGGCCGGCATGCCGATCTGGGCGATCTCGCTTGCCTCCGCGTTGGCCAGCGTCTGCGCCTGCGGAAAATGATGGGTCAGCGCCGGCACCGGCATCGTCCCCGGCCGGCAGCTCCGCCCGAAGCGCGCGACGAGACGTCCCGACAGGGTCGTTGCGCCGGCCACGCTGACTTGCTGGCCGAGCACCGCGCGCACCGCCAGCTCGAATGCATCGAATGCGCCCGGCACCCGCAAGCCTTGCGCGCGCGCCAGCTGCGCGCTCAACAGGGGATCCTGCTGCAGATGCAGGCGGATGATGTCGGGGTTGGCGTCGAGATCGAATTGATTGCGCAAGCGCGCCATCAGCGGCATCAGGAGCGGCGCCAGCGACGGCGCGATTTGCGCCTGCAATTGGTGTTTCGCCGCCAGATGCGTGACGCGCAGCCAGCCGTCCGCCACGCCCGAGACGGTGCGCAACCGCACGCTGCGGAGATAGACGGGCGTTCCCTTGTCGTTCTCGATCGCTTCGACGCCCGGAATCGCGCGCCCGGCCAGATAGCGCGCGATGTCGTCCCAGCCGAACGGCGGCCGATACGCCAGGCGCAAGGTCAGGGCATCCGGCTCCTTGCCCTCCTTGCCGTCGCTCCGGATCGCGCGCCGGACTTCGGTCGGCGCCATCCGGTAACGCTCGGCGAACAGCGTGTTGAAACGGCGCACGCTGCCGAAGCCGGCCGCATAGGCGACATCAACCATGCTCAGCGAGGTTTCCTGCAGCAGCTTCTTCGCGAACAAGAGGCGTTGCGTCTGCGCCAATTCCACCGGCGTCACGCCGAAGTGCTGCAGCAATACGCGCCGCAGCTGGCGCGACGACAATCCGACTTCCTCGGCCAGCCGTTCGACATCGCCGTCGTTCAACGCGCCGGCGGCGATGCGCTGCCAGACCGCGTAAGCGAGATTCTGCTGCACCGCGTACGGCGCGAGCTCCGGCCGGCAGCGCAAGCAGGGCCGGTAGCCGGCCGCCTCGGCCGCGGCGGCGCTCGAAAAGAATTCGCACGACGATTCGCGCGGCGTCTTGACCGCGCACACCGGGCGGCAATAGATACCGGTCGTCTTGACGCCGGTGAAGAAGACGCCGTCGAAACGCGTGTCCTTGGCGGCGAGGGCGCGGTAATAGCGGGTGCGGTCCGCCAGCGCGGGAATATCGTGGGAGGATGCGGTCGTTTGGGCCATGCGCAAGTTATACGCGCCGCCGCCAGCGGCGTCTAGCCGTTTTCGGACACGAAAGCGGCAGGCCGGCGCCCCGCCATCAACCTTGCTCTTCCTCTCGCTGCCGCTCTCGCATGCGCTGCATCACCTCCCGCGCCGCCGCGCTGGCGTGCGCCTCCCAGGCGCCCATCCGGCGATGCGCGGGCATAAGGCCGAGGTCGTGATCCATCCAGCGCGGACGCAGCGCCCGCAGCGCGGCGATGACGAGAGCCCTGGCGCGCGACGCAGTCGTGGAAGTCGGCAAGGTCTGGATATTCATGATGAGGCGCTCCGTGTTCGATTGGCGTGCGCCCAGTGTAGGTGTTAGTCTACGCACAATAAACATCCGATTTTGCGTTTTAGATTTGCAAAAATGCACAACAAGAAAATCGCCGCGACGAACCCGGAGGCGCTGGAAGCGAGCGCATCGAAACTCGATTGGGACGATCTGCGCCATGTGCTGGCCGTCGCCCGCCACGGCTCGCTATCGGGCGCGGCGCGCGCGCTGCGGGTCACCCATTCGACGATGCTCAGGCGCATCGATGCCGTCGAGGGCAAGCTCCAGACCCGCCTGTTCGAACGCTTGCGCGACGGCTATGTCGCCACCGAGGCCGGCGAACTGCTGCGTCGGGCCGCCGAGCAGTGCGAACCGCTGGTCGCCGAAGCCGAACGGCTCGTCATCGGCGGCGACACGCGCCTGACCGGAAGCTTGCGCATCACCACGGCGCCCGTGATAGCCCTGCATCTGCTGCCGCCCGTGCTCGCCAAATTTTGCGGCGCGCATCCGGACATCGAGGTGGAGCTGCAGACCTCGCTGGAACGCGTCGATCTGTCCCGCCGCGAAGCCGATGTCGCGCTGCGCGTGGCGCACAAGGTGCCGGATTACCTGGTGGGCCGCGTCGTCGGCGAGCTCCGCATGCGGATTTACGCATGGCCCGGAGCGCCCTTCCTGGCCGCCGGGAAAAGGATCTCGAAACCGCTGCCGGTCGATGCGGTGATACGCGACTTCCCGTGGATCAGCTTCGAGCGCGACGTGCTTGAGCGCCCGTCGAATCGCTGGCTCCAGGCGAATGTGCCGGCTTCGTCGGTCGTGCTGCGCGTCGACCACTTCCCGAGCGCCCTCGCGATGCTGCGCACCGGCATCGGCGTCGCCCTGCTGCCGGAGATCGTGACGAACGATGCCCCGGAACTCGTCGCCCTGACCGCGCCGATCGAGGAATTGGACATGCCGATATGGATACTGACCCATCCCGACCTGCGCAACTCCGCGCGCGTGCGCGCCTTCCTGCAGATGGCCGGCGACGAGATCGGACGCCTGGCCGGGCCGCGCCGGCCCTAGCGTGCCGAGCGGCCCCAGGCTTGCCGCTTGTAAGGCTGCGGCAAGGCACGCTAAGCTGTGCGTCCCTTCCTTCGCTTCCATGGTCCGCGCAATGGACGACCGTCCGCTCTCCGTCCTGATCGAGCCGCAGCAATGGCACTTCCCGGCCGGCCCCGAAACGACCGTGCTGCAAGCCGCGCTCCAGGCTGGCATCGCGCTGCCGAATTCATGCCGCAACGGCACCTGCCGCACCTGCATGTGCCGGACGCGCGCGGGTCGGGTGCAATATCGCATCGAATGGCCGGGCCTGAGCCGCGAAGAAAAAGATGAAGGCTACATCCTGGCGTGCGTCGCCTATCCGCAATCGGACCTGGTGATCGTCTCGCCCGCGGCCCGGAAAATCACTCCCTGAAAGCCGGCTCCGGCCGGTGCTGGCCTCCCCGAAGCGGCGGGCCACGCGCTTTGCCGCTTTGCGCTACACTCGATTTTCCCGCCCCCAAGCCCTTCGCAACGCCGCCATGCTGACCGCCGCCCGCCCTCCGCAGTTGAAGACCGTCCTGATCGCCGCCGGCGTCGTACTCACCCTGGCAATGGGCGTGCGCCATGGTTTCGGTTTCTGGCTGCAACCGATTTCGCAAGCGCACGGCTGGACGCGCGAAACCTATTCGCTGGCGATGGCCCTGCAAAATCTGCTGTGGGGTGCGTTCGGTCCGTTCGCCGGCATGGCAGCCGACCGCTTCGGCACGGCGCGCGTCGTGATCGCCGGCGCGCTCTTTTATGTCGCGGGCTTGCTGTGGATGGCGCTGGTCGACCAGCCCGGCGCCTTCGTCGTCGGCTCCGGCATCCTGGTCGGCGCCGCGCTCGCCTGCACCGCGTTCGGCGCGGTCTCCGGCATCATCGGCCGCACGGCCCCCGAGCACAAGCGTTCATGGGCGTTCGGGATTTCCTCGGCGGCCAGTTCATTCGGACAATTCGTGATGATGCCGGTCGAACAACAGCTGATCTCCATCACCGGCTGGCAGCATGCCTTTTTTATCCTCGCGGCGCTGGTCGGACTCGCCATGCTGCCGATGGCGTTCGGCTTGCGCGAGCCGCCGGCCCAGCAGGCCGGCGGACCGCAGCAGAGCATTCTCGAGGCGACGCGGGAAGCGTTCTCCTATCGCCCGTTCCAGCTGCTGGTGGCCGGTTATTTCGTGTGCGGCTTCCAGGTCGTGTTCATCGGCGTCCACATGCCGGCCTATCTGAAGGACAAGGGCATCATGGATCCGAATGTCGCCGTCATGGCGCTGGCGCTGATCGGCCTGTTCAACATCTTCGGCTCCTATTACGCCGGCAAGCTCGGCGGCTTCCTGCCGAAGCGCTATCTGCTGTCGTCGATCTACTTGTCGCGCTCGATCGCCATCTCGCTGTTCCTGCTGGCGCCGCTGACGCCCTGGTCGGTCTATGTGTTCGCCTGCGCGATGGGGCTGCTCTGGCTGTCGACGGTGCCGCTCACCAGCGGCGTGATCGCCGGCATCTTCGGGGTGAAGCATATGTCGATGCTGGCGGGATTCGTGTTCTTTTCGCACCAGGTCGGCAGCTTCCTCGGCGTCTGGCTCGGCGGCTACCTCTACACCCGGCAGGGCAGCTACGACACCGTATGGGCGATCACGATCGCGCTCGGCATCTTCGCCGCCCTGGTCAACCTGCCGATCGACGAGCGCGCCATCGTGCGCCCGCGGCAACCGGCCATGATCTGAATGCCGTCATGCGCGCCAAGCTCAAATCCATGCTGTTGTACCTCGCCTTGGCGGCGGCGCTGGCGCTCGCGTTCGCGGCCTATCTGCAACCCTCGTTCGTCGTCGATCTCGCCAACCGCATCATCCTATGCTTCTGAATCCCGCCCTCTCGACGCCGGCCGCGCGCGAAGCCGTGCGGCGCCTCGGCGCATCCCGCATCCGCGAAGTTTCGAACGCCGGCATCGGCCGCGGCGACGTGCTGCCGTTCTGGTTCGGCGAACCGGATCAGGTGACGCCGGACTTCATCCGCGCCGCGGCCAAGGCGGCGCTCGATGCCGGCGATACCTTCTATACGAGCAATTACGGCATCCCGCCGCTGCGCGAGGCGATCGCGAAGTACCTGTCGGCGCTGCACGGCCCGATCGACGTCGATCGCATCGCCGTCACCTCGTCCGGCGTATCGGCGCTGATGCTGCTGTCGCAACTGATCATCGAGCCGGGCGACCGCGTCGTGGCCGTTACGCCGCTCTGGCCGAACCTGGTCGAGATACCGAAGATTCTCGGCGCGCAGGTCGAACGCGTGGCGCTGCGATTCGGCCGCACCTGGGAACTCGACATCGAACGCCTGCTCGCCGCTCTGACCCCGGGCACACGCGCCGTTTTCCTGAACTCGCCGAACAATCCGACCGGTTGGGTCATCACCCGCGAACAGCAGGAAATCCTGCTTGCGCATTGCCGCCGCCACGGCATCTGGATCGTGGCCGACGACGTCTATGAACGCCTGGTATTCGATCAGACCGGCGACGCCAGGCCGTGCGCGCCGTCGTTCCTCGATATCGCGACGCCGCAAGACCGTCTCATCTCGGCGCACAGCTTTTCGAAATCCTGGCTGATGACGGGTTGGCGGCTCGGCTGGCTGGTGGTGCCGCCGGCGCTCGCGGCCGACCTCGGCAAGCTGGTCGAATACAACACCTCCTGCGCGCCCGGCTTCGTGCAACAGGCCGGCATCGTCGCCATCGAGCGCGGCGAGGAAGTGATCGCGCAGACGAACCGGCGCTATCAGGCGGCGCGCGATTTTCTGTACGAACGCTTGAATGCCTTGCCCGGCGTCGCGACGCCGAAACCGAAAGGCGCGATGTATCTGTTTTTCCGCATCGACGGAGAAAGCGACACGCTCGCATTGTGCAAGCGGCTGGTGACGGAAGCCGAACTCGGGCTCGCGCCGGGCAGCGCGTTCGGCGACGAGGGTGAAGGCTATGTACGCTGGTGCTTCGCCAGCTCCATCGAACGGCTGGAGGAAGGCGCCGATCGACTGGAGCGCTTCCTGGGCCGTCGTTGATCGAACGACGGCCCAGCCGCCAGCTTATCCCGCATTCCAGCCGCCGGAAAATCTATTGGATTCCCCGGTTATTTCTTCATACAACGCGGATAAGTCCTTCCTGGTATTCGAATACTTGTACGAAGCAACGCCATCGACTTTGTGCGAAAGAATCGTCCCGTCCGGCGCCACGTGGATATGGTCGAGATGAATATTTCTTCCCGTAGCTACAAGATAGGATCCGTCCGAAAGCTTCTTGGTTTCCATCCATTCCCCCATGTTGTCAGTTCATCGATGTGCCGGCGTCATGGTCCGGCGCGCACAAGCGAATGCGAATCGGCAGCGCCCTAACCGCAATAAGGGCACCGTAGCGAATCTTGCACGGTACGACGACATCTGGGACAAGTCCAGGTTGCCGTTGCATGTGGTCGGATTTGATATTTCATGATGAATCTCCTTGAGTGATTTCGGTACATGTGCGGTCCGAGCCGATGCGACCCGCCTCAACAGTGCTTCTACGTCGACCGATAGATGGAATCGCCACGTTCAAAATAACCGCATACCTGCTTGGAGCTGACATGGATTCGGTATCGGGCACAGATCCAATAATTGCTCTTGGGATCGTCCACGCGGTACCGGCACTGCTCGCAGTTTTCGTACATCGTCCCGCTGGCAAGCCCATTCCGGTCGATCGAGTCTTGCGCCAGGCTGTTTCTGATTTTCCCCAGGATTCCCATGAATCCTCCCTCCTTCAAAGTCCATATTTAAGAAAACGAACGAGATTTCCGAACCCTCTTCGTAAAGTACCGAAGGTAACGACTTCCTTCACGGATCCACCGAAATTTCCCGGGCTGAGGCCGGCCAGCATCAACGTCACCGGAAGAAAGCACCACTGTAAAAAACTGATGAAGCCTCCGACGAAAATCCAGACATAGCATCCCACCAAGAAGATAGGAAATCTAAATATCGCTCCCATGTATATCCCTCCAGCCAAATCCGTACTCAATTTGAACAAGAACTGTTAAACATCTTGGCGCTGCCGGCGCGTCTCTCGCCAAGCGCCATGGGGTCAGACCACTATCACGCTCACGCAACATCGCAGCCCCTCGAGTTCGGGAAAACAGTACTCTCCATCCCGATCCTTCATTTTCCAATACGACACCACCCAAGCTGGCGTGTTTGGCGCCGTGAAATTCACCGCCAGCGTGACGGACTCTCCCGGCATCGTGTCCGGTATCGGCAATTCAGCCTTGTCGGGAACCAGCGAATAATTGAGAGGAACGAATGCGTCTCCTTCTTTCCGATAAAGCAGAGCACTCTGGTCCTGGCAAACCAGTTTGCGGCCTATCCAAGGCCGTTCGCCGGCATTCGCGATTTCCCATATCTTTTCGAAGCGCTGATTGGTGGTGACCATCGACCCATCCGGATAGGTGACATCCCGGAGGAAGCGGCTGGCGTCCCTTTTTTCCTTGGTCTTCCAATCCCCTCTCGATGGCGGGGAAGTCCCCGCAAGATAGAGACTCACCAAGCGATATGGATGATCATCGATGGCATACGCCAGATTGGCGAGCGTCGTCAGTTCCGGGCATTTGACGTCGGCACTCAATAATTTCAGAAGCGCGGGCCGGCTGATCTTCGCACGACGCGCCAACTCCGAGTCGCTGATGCCTCGCATGCGCGCCTGCTGCTTCACGTAGTTCACCAGATCGAGAATGCTCACTTGTCTCCCACAAGGTTCAATACAGCGGCATTGATAAAATAGTCGCTCCGATTCTACCGAGCGGACTTGTATTCTACGGTTATCAATTTTCCGGCTTCACGAAAATTCAAACTCATAAGGCCAACAGCATGAAACGGTCGGTTCCGCTAAAGTTCCTGTTGGCTTGCTTCTTGTTTGGCCTGCTGGCGCAAACTTCCGCGGCGACCTCGGAGACTTCCGAAAAGGTGCTGCGTTATGTATTCCCGGAATCCGAAACAGGATTCGATCCAGCCGTGTCGTATGACTGGTATTCGGCGCAAGTCATCCAATCCATATTTGAATCGCTCTACACTTTCGATTATCTGGCCCGCCCGGTCAGGCTCGTTCCGCAAACCGCGCAAGCGTTGCCGGTAATTACGAATCAAGGGAAGACGTATACGATCGCCCTGAAGAAAGGCATCTATTTCTCCGCCGACCCGGCTTTCGGCGGGAAGCCGCGAGAATTGACCGCGACTGACTATGCATATTCATTCAAGCGATTGCTCGACCCGAGAATCAAATCGCCGCACGCCTGGCTATTTGAAGAAAAGATCGTCGGCTTGGATGAATTGGCCCGCGACGCCAAAGCAAGCGGCCGGTTCGAATACGATCGCCAGATAGCGGGACTCGAAATCGTGGATCGCTATACGCTGCGTATCCATTTGAAACATGCGGATTTCAACTTCGGGCAAATCTTGGCCCACTTCCCCTCCGGCGCCGTGGCGCGCGAAGTCGTCGAGAGATATCGGAACAACCTGGGACGCGCCGACGCCAATCCGGTCGGCACCGGCCCATATCGCTTAGCTCAGTGGCGACGCGGGTCGCGCATTGTCCTGGACGCCAATCCCGTTTATCGCGGATTCACCTGGAACTTCCAGCTCGGCAGCGATCCGGAAGACCGTCGCATCGTGGCGCAAATGAGTGGAAAGCGCATGCCGCAAATCAAGCGCATCGAGATCAACGTGATTGCGGAAGATCAAGCGCGCTGGCTATCGTTTCAGAACGATGAGGTGGACTTGTTTCAGCTTTACGGCCCTCTTACGGAGCGTGCCTTGAAGGGTGGGAAACTCGTGCCGGAGCTGGTGCAAAAGGGTGTCCAGCTATCGCGCATCGCAGACCCCGAGCTTGGTTATTACTATTGGAATATGCGCGACCCGATAGTCGGCGGGTTAAGCAAGGACAAAATCGCACTGAGGCGGGCGATCGCGATGGCATACGACGTCAAGGAAGAAATCCGGCAAGTCTGGAATGGAGAAGCGACTCCCTTGGCCTTTCCCGTTCCTCCGGGGGTGGTAGGTCATGACGGCGATTACCAAAGTATGATTCGGTTCGATCCTGCCGCCGCAAATCTCCTGCTCGACAGGTTCTCGTATAAGAAAGGGCGTGACGGTTGGCGCACGATGCCGGATGGAAGGCCGCTGCAAATACGCTATTCCGCTCCGACCACCTCGCTTGGCCGGCTGCAGGCGGAACTTTGGAAAAAGGCGTTCGATTCCATCGGCATTCGAATGACGGCCGACTTTCGCCCCCCGGCGGAACTGCTGACAGCCACAAAACAATGCCAGCTGCAAATGCGTACTGCATTGTGGAGCGCCGACTATCCGGACGGCGACAATTTCATGCAAATCTTTTACGGGCCGAATATAGGCAAGAGCAATAACGGTTGCTCCCGGATACCCGAGTACGATGCGCTATACGCCAGAACGCGAAACATGATGGAAGGACCGGAACGCAAAGCCTTGTACCGGAAAATGGCACGCATCCTGGAAGTCAATACGGTTCAATTTTTGGGCTTTGCACGCTATAACAACATGCTGGCGCAGGCTCGGGTAATCGGATACAAAAAGCATCCGATCTTAGCTGCTGAATGGATGTATTGCGATATCGAGCAGCCTCAAAAGGAATGAAATGAGGTCCACTCACGGGGCTGCACCGCTTCCGCTTTCTTAAAGCACCAATGCCAGGGTTCATAAATAAAACCCGAGGCATTGTTACGCGGGTAAGACAGCATGAAACCGAATCTACCGGCATTCGCCGTCAGCCACCGGAATGCCTCGGTCTGCTCGAACACGCCTTCGAGTTCGTCGCATCCCGGCGTATTGATATCGACGGCGCAACCGGTGTGGTGCTCGCTGTATCCGGGCGGCGCGCTCGCCCTCAGGATCGCTTCGACGCTCATGCCGCAAGCAAGCTTGGCGCGGACGATCTCGATCTGACGTTCGACGCTGCGGAAGGCGGACATGATCTCCAGCACGACGCCATCCTCGCGCGCGGCGCGCTTCATGTCCCGCCAGGCCCGCGCCGCGTCCGGCGCCAGCCGGTATTCGCGGCCGGCGGCGTCGGTCTCGGCGACCACCAGCTCCTGCGCTTCATGGCAAAGCGGCAAGCGCCTCGCCGCGACCGATTCGGGGGAAATGCCGAGCGCCGACAACGCGGCTTGTATTTTCGTCTGGTAGTCTAGAGGGGACATGAGCGGCGCGATGAACGGAAGCGCGGACGATTCTACACCGCCTGCCCGACGCCGCCGCCTCACGCCGCCTGCGGCAAGGAATCCCGCAGATTCGTCAAATCCTCTTCGTTGAGCGTTTCCTTTTCCATCAACCGCGCCGCCGCCGCTTCGAGCACGCGGCGCCGTTCATGCAGGATGCGGACCGCGCGATCGAAGGCCTTTTCGACCAGGTGGTGCACGGCGCGGTCGATCTCGCGCGCCGTCGCCTCCGAATAGCTGCGCGCATGCTGTTCCTTCGCCGGAATCCCGAGCAGCGCAGGGCGTTCGTCGTCATAGGCGATGTGCCCCAGCCTTTCATCCATGCCGTAGCGCATGACCATGCTGCGCGCGATATCGGTGACCTTGGCGAGATCGTCGGCCGCGCCGGTCGACAGATGGCCGAACACGACATGCTCGGCCGCGCGCCCGCCCAGCAGCACCGCCATCTTGTTCTCGAGTTCCTCGCGCGTCATCAGGAAGCGATCCTCGGTCGGGCGCTGCAGGGTATAGCCGAGCGCGCCGACGCCGCGCGGAATGATCGAAACCTTGTGCACCGGATCGCTGCCGGGCAACGACATCGCCACTAGCGCATGGCCGAGCTCATGGTAGGCGACGATCTTGCGCTCGACGGGATTGAGCAGGCGATTCCTCTTCTCGAGACCGGCCACGATGCGTTCGATCGCGCCGGTGAAGTCGTCCATCGTCACGCCGTCGTGTTTCCGGCGCGTCGCCAACAAGGCCGCCTCATTGACCAGATTGGCGATGTCGGCGCCGGAAAAGCCGGGCGTCAGCGCGGCGATCTTTTCCTTGTCGACGTCGGGCGCCAAAGCGATCTTGCGGATGTGCACGTTCAGGATCTGGAGCCGTCCGATCTTATCCGGGCGATCGACCAGGACTTGCCGGTCGAAGCGCCCGGCGCGCAGCAAGGCGGGATCGAGAATCTCCGGCCGGTTGGTCGCGGCCAGCAATACCAGCCCCGAGGATGGATCGAAGCCGTCCATTTCGACCAGCAATTGATTCAAGGTCTGTTCCTTCTCGTCATGCCCGCCGACATAGGCGCCGCGCGCCCGGCCCAAGGCATCGAGTTCGTCGATGAAGATGATGGCGGGCGCCTTCTGCCTTGCCTGTTCGAACAGGTCGCGCACGCGCGCCGCGCCGACGCCGACGAACATCTCGACGAATTCGGAGCCCGAGATCGAAAAGAACGGCACGTTCGCCTCGCCGGCGACGGCGCGCGCCAGCATGGTCTTGCCGGTGCCGGGCGGGCCGACCAGCAGGATGCCTTTCGGGATGCGTGCGCCGAGCCGGCCATGGACCTTCGGCTCCTTGAGGAAATTGACGACCTCCTTCAGCTCTTCCTTCGCTTCGTCGACGCCGGCCACGTCGTCGAAGGTCGTCTTCACTTCGGTTTCGACGTAGACCTTCGCGCGGCTCTTGCCGATCGACATGAAGCCGCCGCCGAGTCCGCCTTTCTCGGCGAGCTTGCGGAACAAGAAGATCCACAGGCCGAAGAAGACCACGGCGGGAACGACCCAGCCGAGCAGGTCGCGCAGGAAAGTGCTTTCGACCACGCCGGCGAAGCGCACGTCGTATTGCGACAGATCGCGCGCCAGATCGGTTTCGACGCGCGTCGTGACGAACTGCTTGCGGCCGTCGCTCTTCGATGCGCGGAACGTGCCTTGGATGTGATTCGGATGGATCGCGATCGATTCGACATTCCGGGATTTCAATTCCTGAATGAATTCGCTATAGGGAATCGGCTGGATCCGGTTCGCCATGACCCAGATGTCGCGCAGCACCAGGATGCCGAACAAGGCTACGACGAGATACCACAGATTGAGTTTGGTCTGCCGTTCCACGATGTATCCTCCACCGCTCCGATCGCCTTCAATCCGGATGCAAGCCGGCGCGACGCAGGCGGATGCGCAAGCGCTCGACTTCCTCGAACAAATCGGCCACCAGGCCGGCCAGTTCCGGATTGGCGTCGAAATGGCGTTCGAGATCGGACATTTTCCGCAGGCGCCAGACATCCCGGCTGTTGAAGTGCCAGCGTCCCGGATCGGGATCCGGTTCGGCAAGCAAGACACCGGCCCGCACATGTTCGATCACCCATTCCCGGCTGACCGCGCAACTGGCGGCGAGTTCTTCCAGCGTCAGGCGCGTCTCGTCGAGCAGCACGGCAACATGTTCGCGCGTCATCGTCATCCTCCCCTGCGCGGATCGAAGTTCATCTCACGCGCCATCGTTTCATAGAGTTCGCGCGCTCTCGGCGTATCCGCCGGCGGCAGCACGACCTCGAGTACGAGATACAAGTCGCCGGGAGTGCGCCCCGGAATGCCGCGTCCCTTCAAGCGCAGCTTGCGTCCCGATTGCGATCCCGCCGGAATGCGTACTTCAACCGCGCCGTCGGGCACCGGCGCCAGGACGGACGCGCCGAGCGCTGCCTCCCACGGCGTCACGGGCAAGCTGGCGTAGACGTCGCGTCCCTCGACGCGATAACGGCCATGCGGCTTGAAATGCACTTCCAGGTACAGATCGCCCGCTTCGTCCGTGCCCATGCCCGGGCCGCCCTGGCCGGCCAGCCGGATCATTTGCCCTTCGTACACGCCTTGCGGAATGCGGACGTCCAGGGTGTGCTCCTGCAACACCGGACGACCCGCCGCATCGAGCCGCGGTACGCGCAAGGTCACGGTGCGCACGGCGCCGCGATAGGCATCCTCGAGATCGAGCATGAGCTTGGCATGATGATCTTCGCCGCGCGCGCGGAAGCCGTCCCGCATGTCGTCCCGTATATCGTCCCAACCAGGCCCGGCATGGCGGCCGCCCCGCGCTTCCGCGCCGCCAAAGCGGCCGCCGAACAGTTCGGAGAAGAAATCGCTGAAGTCGGCCGCTTCCGCTCCCGAGAATCCGCGCCCGGAAAACTCGAAGCCGGCGTCCCAATCGGGCGGCGGATGAAAATCCTGTCCGGCGTGGAAGCGTTGGCCGAGCCGGTCGTAGGCGGCGCGCTTTTCCGGATCGGACAACACGGCGAACGCCTCGTTCAGTTCCTTCATGCGCGCCTCGGCATCCGGCTCTTTCGATACGTCCGGATGGTATTTGCGCGCCAGCTTGCGGAAGGCCTTCTTGATGTCGTCCGCGCCGGCGTCGCGGGCCACGCCGAGCGCCTGATAGTAGTCCTTGAATTCCAATGAATTCTCCTTCCCGGATCATCTTTCGGAACCCGTTTTACCGGAGAAGAAGTGGGGACGACATGACGCCGGATCAAGATCTTGAAATTCATTTTCGGCGTTCCTATTTCGGGGATGTGGCGCCGCGAACGACGCGGCACGTCTAACCTGAAAGGAGGATGGATCTATGTACCGATCAATGTTTCCGCGCGACATTTTCGAAGAACTGGACAATCTGCATCGCCAGTTCCAGCGCGCATTTGAAATCGAACCGAGCATCCGCGGCATCGCGCGCGGCGGCTTTCCGGCGCTGAACGTGGGCGGCACGCCGCAATCGGTGGAACTGTACGCCTTCGCGCCCGGTCTCGACCCGAACACCATCGAGGTCCATCTCGAGCGCGGCGTGCTGACGATCGCCGGCGAACGCGCCGACGACCTGTCGTCCCGCGAGCAAGAAGCGACCGTGCATATCAACGAACGCTTCGCCGGCCGCTTCCGCCGCGTCGTCAGCCTGCCCGACGACGTCGATCCGAACGGCGTTTCGGCCCAATACCGCGACGGCGTGCTGCACATCAGCGTCAAACGGCGCGAAGAGGCGCAACCGCGCCGCATTTCGATTCACTGATCGAAGGAGAACGAATCATGAGCGACAACACCAAAGTCATGAAACGCGGCAACGGCGGACAGAGCGATGCGACCATGCTGCCGCCGGTCGACGTCATCGAGGATGCCGGCGGCATCACGCTGTTGGCCGATCTGCCGGGCGTATCGAAAGACAAGCTCAACCTGCAGCTCGAATCCGACAGCCTGACCATCGAAGGCGAACTGGCGATCGAAACGCCGCAGGGAATGGAATCGAGCTACGCCGAAGTGCGCATTCCGCGCTATCGCCGGGTGTTCGCATTGTCGAAGGATCTCGACGGTGAAAAGGCATCGGCCGAGTTCAAGAACGGCGTGCTGAAACTGCGCATCCCGAAAGCCGAACATGCGCAGCCGCGCCGGATCGAAGTACGGGTGACGTAAGTCCGGCAACGGCATGGTAGTTAGTGGAGGTAAGCGCTATGAAACTCGACGATATCAAGCAAGGCTTGTCTTCGTTCTGGGATTCGGTCGCCGAGGGGTGGCAGCATTTGCGCCAGTCCGCGTCGACGGCACTGACCGGATTCAAACCCGGCGAGCAGACCAACCTGCCGGCCTCCGCCGACATCGATGACGCGTTTTATCTGCCATCCCACGGTTGGGCGATGCTCGGCGGCGATTTGTTCGAAGACGACAAGCGCATCGTGGTCCGGCTCGAAGTGCCGGGCATGGACAAGAACGATCTCGACATCGAAGTGCAGGGCGGCGACTTGATCGTGCGCGGCGAGAAACGCTTCGAGCGCGAGGATAGTGCAGGACGCTATCGCGTCCTGCAATGCGCCTACGGCAGCTTCCGGCGGTCCTTCCCGTTGCCGGCCGAAGTCGTGATCGACGATGCGAAGGCGTCGTACAAGAACGGCGTGCTGCGCGTGGAATTGCCCAAGGCGAAACCGAGCCGACCGCGCAAGATGAATGTGAAGGTCGAATGATGCGACGGCATCGTTTGCCGCGCGATCGCGCGGCGTAGACGCACAGGCACGGGCTTCCGGGGGGAAGTCCGCGCCGTCCTTTTTCCGCGACGCACGCCGGGCGGCGGCGCGAGATTTCGAGATTGATCCGTGGAGGGTTTCGTGGCAGCATGCGGCCACGCGCCGGAGCAGGAGCGCTCCCTGACTTTTCACCTTGTACGCCGGACATGGACCGCCGCATACCGACACGCTTCGACCCTGCCGATACATCGCTCGTGCTGCGCACCGATCGCCTGCGCCTGCGGCCGATCGGCGAACACGACGCAAACGCCTTGTTCGCGATCTTTTCCGATCCCGAAGTCATGCGCTTCTGGAGCACGCCGCCGTGGACCGATCCCGCGCAAGCGCTTGAAAGCATCCGGAGCACGCGCGCCGACTATGAGAACGGCAGCGCACTTCGGCTCGGCGTCGAGCAAGCGGACCGGTTGATCGGCACCTGCACGCTGTTCGCCATCAGCCACGGCAACCGGCGCGCCGAGATCGGCTATGCCCTTGCGCGCCGCCATTGGGGCAAGGGCTACATGCATGAAGCATTGGCCGCGTTCGTCGGGCATGCCTTCGGCGCGCTCGGCCTGCATCGGCTGGAAGCCGATATCGATCCGCGCAACACGGCGTCCGCGCGTGCGCTCGAACGGCTCGGCTTCATCAAGGAAGGGCATTTGCGCGAACGCTGGATCGTCGCCGGCGAGGTTTCCGATTCGGCGCTTTACGGTTTGCTCGCCGGCGATTGGAACCGGAACGTTCGCTGACGCTCAATCCGCCGCGCCGCTCGAGCGCGCAAGCAAGGCCGAGGTCTCCGCGACCAGGGCCGCCATCAACGTCCGCGCGTCGCGATGCTTGAGCAGCGGCGCGGCCTGGCCGCTCCACAGCGACATCAGATCGGCACGATCCTGCTCGCGCGCCGCCTTCTTCATGACGCCGGAAAACCAGTTCTGCACCGGATAACGCGGCACCTGCGCCGCATACGGCTCCAGTTCCGTCATCAGGCGGTTGCGGATGCCGCGCGCCAGCCGGCCGCTGAACACGCGGGTCAAGCCGGTGTAGTGCGCCTCGCGGCTGAACAGCATGCGCCGATGGGTCTCGCCGGCATTCGATTCCGCGCAGGCGAGAAACGCCGTGCCGATCTGCACGCCCTTCGCGCCGAGCGCCAGCGCCGCCGCGATGCCGCGCGCATCGGCGATGCCGCCGGCCGCGATCACCGGGATGCGCACCGCATCGACGACTTGCGGCACCAGGGCGACGGTTCCGGTCAGCGATTCTTCCGCGCTGCGGAGGAAGGAGACGCGGTGGCCTCCCGCCTCGAAGCCGGTCGCCACCACCATGTCGACGCCGGCATGCTCGAGTGCGATCGCTTCGTCGACCGTGGTCGCGGTGCCGAGCGTGGCGATGCCCAGCTCGCGGCAGCGTTCGAGCACCTCGTCCGAAGGAATGCCGAACACGAAGCTGAACACCGCCGGGCGCGCCTCGAGCACGGCTTCGATCTGTTCCGCATAGCGCGGCGCGAAGCGTTGCGGCCGGTGCGGAGGCGTCACGCCGAGTTCACGGAAGTACGGCTGCAGCAGGTCGGCGTTGCGCGCGAACTCCTCGTCGGTGAGTTGCGGATCGTCGGCGTCGTCGAGCGGTATCCACAGATTCAAGGCGAACGGACGCGCGGTGCGCGCCCGGATTTGCGCGGCGATGCCGCGTATGCCGGCCGCGTCCAGGTGATGCACGCCGAACGAACCGAGGCCGCCCGCTTCCGCCACGGCGGCGACCAGATCGACGGACGAGATGCCGCGGCCGAACGGTCCCTGGATGATAGGCGCCTCCAGGCCGAGGCGCCGCGCTACTTCCGTGTCTTTCCACATGATTTCCACTCCGCTGTCCGACCGCGCGATTCGTGCGAGCCGCGCGCTGCAAGGTCCGAATCTTAGTGCGCGTCCTGCGCCGGCAATCCTTCCGCCTTCATCGCCTCGCGCACCGCCGGCCGCGCCGCGACGCGCTTGAGAAAGCCTTGCAGATGCTCGTGATCGGAGAGATCGAGGCTGACGTATTTCGCCCACCCCGCCACCGTGAACAGATAGGCGTCGGCCACGGTGAAGACATCGCCGGTCAGATATTGCTTGCCGCGCAGCTGGCTCGACACCCAGGCGAATTTCTTTTGGAGCGCCTCGGCGAACACGGCTTTCGCGGCCGTGTCGAGCGTCGGATTGAACAAGGGACTGAACCCTTTGTGCAGCTCGGAGGTGATGTGATTTTGCCACTCCATCACGCGGTAACGCGCCAGCGTGCCGGCCGCCGGCATCAAGTCTTCCCGCCGCGCCCGGTCGGCGAGGTATTGCGCGATGACCGGACCTTCGGAAAGATGCTGGCCGTCGTCGAGCGCGAGCAGCGGCACCTGGCCCTTCGGATTGATCGTGGTGTAGTCGACGCCATGCTCGGTCTTGCGGGTGCCGATATCGACGCGCTCGAGCGTGAAAGCGGCATGCGTTTCGCGCAAGACGATATGGGGCGCGAGCGAGCAGGCGCCGGGCGAATAATAGAGTTTCATGGTTTGTTCTCCTGTCGAGGTCGGTCGGGTCATACCGCGGCCGGCTTGGCGCCGCGCCGCGTCGGAATATCGTTCGAGTTCCAATGTGGTGTAGTCTATTTATGCTTTTGAAGTCGATAAATCAGACAACAATCAATTTTCCTGATACACGATGTAAATAATGAGACGTCATTTCGACGACATCCTGATCGGCAGCATCGAGTTGTTCTGTGCCGCCGCGGAGCTCGGCGGCTTCACGGCGGCCGCCAATGCGGCCGGCGTCACGCCGGCCGCGGTCAGCCGCTCGGTATCGCGCCTGGAGGCGCGGCTAGGCGTACGGCTGTTCGTCCGCACGACGCGGCAGATCAGCCTGACCGACGCCGGCCGCCAGTATTTCGAGCAATGCCGGCAAGCGCTGGGACAATTGATCGAGGCCGAGCGCGCCGTGACGGGACAGCAAAGCGCGCCGGCCGGCATCTTGCGCCTGAGCGTGCCGACCACCTACGGCCACCATCGCATCCTGCCGCTCCTGCCGGCGTTCCGGACGCGCTACCCGGGCGTGCAGGTCGACATCCATGTCAGCAATCGCAATATCGATTTCGCCGACGAAGGCTATGACTTGGCGATCCGCGCGCGCGAACCGGCCGATTCGAGCTTCATCGCGCGCAAGCTCGAAGACGCCGAACTCGTGGTGGTCGCGGCGCCCGCTTACCTGAAACGCGCCGGGACGCCCGCGACGCCGGCGGACCTGGCGCGACACGAATGCATCCAGTTCGTGCTGCCGAGCAACGGGCGTACCGTGGAGTGGCTGTTTCGCGAACAAGGCAAGGATGTCGAAATCCAGGTCGCCGGCACGTATCGCTGCTACGAAGACATCCTGGCCGGCGCGACGCTCGCGCGCAACGGGGCCGGGCTGTTCCAGGCGTATCGATTCACGGTCGAGGAAGACCTGCGCCAGGGGACGCTGGTCGAGATCATGCGGGATTATGGCGGGCGCTCGCGGCCGTTCTCGGTGCTGTATCCCCACGGCAGGCACTTGTCCTTGCGCGTGCGGGCTTTCGTCGAGTTCCTGATGGAGAGGCTCACGTCGTGAGGAACCACCCACTTCATGGTATTGCCGGATCGCCGAGGACGATTTAGCATGCGCACGTTGATGATCAAACAGGCATCAAGCCTCGGAAAGGAAGATCATGCGCTACCAATCGGCTTTCTGTGTCGCTGGCGGCATCCTGCTGGCTTCGTGTGGCGGCGGCACGCCGGGGACGGCGATACAGGCGCCTTCCATCATGACCACCCCGGCGCCTACTCCTACTCCTACTCCTACGCCGACACCACCGAGCGGACAAGCGAGACCCGTGGCCGAAATCGAGACCGATTTACGCGCCGCCTGGGCCGCCATCGTGGCAGAAATCGGCAATCCGACCGCCGGCGAAGCGGCGCAATGCGGCATCTTGCCGGTCGGTGCGCGCGCATGCGGTGGACCCGAAAGCTATATCGCCTACTCGCGCACGGTGTCGAACGAGACCAGATTGCTCGCACTTGCGGAGACGCATTCCCGGCTGTCGTCCGAACGGAATCAAGCCACCGGCGCTATCAGTACTTGCATTCTCATGATGCCGCCGTCGGCCCAGCTGGTCGACGGCGTATGCAAGACGAACTAGGGGTTCGAGGCGTCCCGATTTGCGGCTTATGCCGCGGCGATCGAAGGCGGGTGCAAGGCGAACCCCGCCGCGACGATGAGTGAGACGAGCCGGGCGCCGCAGTCACGGCTCCACCGAATGCACCTTCTTCAGGCAACGCAGCACGAAGGTCGAGCGGCTGTGCCGGATGCCGGGTAGCTTGTAGAGTTTGCGGCGCAGGAATTCCTCGTAACCGGCCGTGCCGGCTACGGCGACCTTGATCAGATAGTCGTATTCGCCGGTCAATAAATATGCTTCCATCACTTCGGGTAATCCGGCCAGTGCCTGGCCGAATTTCTCGAGCATGTCGTCGTCGTGGCGCTCAAGCGTCACTTCGATGATGACGGTATCGGGCAGGCCGAGCGCCTGCTGGCTCAGCAAGGCGGTATAGCCTTCGATGACGCCGCCTTCCTCCAGCGCGCGCACCCGATTCCAGCAAGGCGTGGTCGACAGTCCGACTTTCTCCGCCAGCTTGGTATTGCTGAGCCGGCCGTCGCGCCGCAACTCGCGCAAAATACGGCGGTCGGCTTCATCGAGATGCGGCAGGTTTTCCATCGCCCTTCCTTATTCAGGTAGAATTTTCGTGAATATTCAGATTTGAAAGAAATATATTCTGGATTTTAACGAATTTTCGGTAATCTTCAGGAGCCTATTTTCTGCTCCGGCATCTATAGTGCCGGTATGGATACGCCCGCACACCATCCCTATCAAATGAGTTTGCGCTTCTGCATCGAAGCGGATGCCGCGCTCGGCACACTCGAAGCGGCCCTGGCGACGGCCAGGCGCGGCGGGCTGGAGCTTCGCAATCTGCGCGCCGGCCTCGGCACCCAAGGGCTGGAAATCTGGATGCGCCTGACGGCCACCGACCAGGATGCGCTGGCGTTGTGCAGGACGCGCCTGCATCACATCATCGGCATTCTCGATCTGCAGGAATTGCCCGATTGCCCTGACCGGCACGCCGAATCCGCGCGGAAGACCGAACGCGGATTGATCGCGCCCCGGCCGGAAGCCGCGTTGTCGCCGGCCTAGCGGGCCGTCAAGAAAACGTCGCGAGCGGATCGAGATCGAGCCGCACGGCACGACAGCCAGCTAGACGCCGCTCGAGGCTTCGGCTTCGCATCGAACCTTGCGACGCACGCTTGCCGTGGCTACCATGCGCTGAACGGATTTCCATCCTTGCGCGACGCCATTCACCCCGGCTTTTCGCCTCTTCAACCGACTTTTTCGGCGCTTCGTCGCATCGCCGGGCAAGGCGTGGAGAACTACGCTAAAGTGCGGCATTCCGAGGCGGTCGCCCGGCGCGATGCCACGCGGTTTGCACCTGCTCCACAGGTGCCTGGCGAAGCGCATGCGATGTCCGTTTTTTCCTCTCATACTGGCTGAGATGTCAGTTGACATTGCACGATTGCGTCACGGATACTTTCGCGCTTGCGGCCCGTTCCTTGGGCTTCCGCCGTACCAGAACAATTATCGCTTTCGGAGGCTTCATCATGTTGCGCCACACCCTACTCGCTCTCGCCATTGCAGCATCGCTTGCCGCCTGCAACAAGGGCCCTCAAGGTTCCGCCCAGGCGGCCGGCAAGCCGGCCTCGAGTTCGGCGGCCGCGACGGCTGCGCGCCCCCTGCTCATCACGCCGGAAGACGTGCTGACGGTGCAAACCAATGCGATCGCCTCCGGCCCGGTGATCACCGGCTCGGTGCAGCCGGAACGCCGCGCCGATCTGCGTGCCGAAATTTCCGCGGTGGTGCTGCAGGTGCTGAAGGAGAACGGCGAACCGGTCAAGCGCGGCGACCTGCTGGTGCGGCTCGACCCCACCTCGATACGCGACAGCATGGCGTCGGCCGAGGAAGCAGTGCGCGCGTCGACCCAGGCCTTCGACCAGGCGCAGCGCCAGTTCGAGCGCCTGAAGACCTTGCGCGCCTCCGGCATGGCATCGGCGCAGCAGCTCGACGATGCGGAAACCCGCCGCAACAATGCGCAAAGCGACCTGGCCGCCGCCAAGGCGCGCGCCGTGCAGGCGCGCCAGCAACTGCAGCGCACCGAAGTGCGCGCGCCGTTCGACGGCGTCGTCAGCGACCGCAAGGTGTCGGCCGGCGATACGGCCGCCATCGGCAAGGAACTGGTCAAGGTGATCGATCCGGCCAGCATGCGCTTCGAAGGCTTCGTGTCGGCCGACAAGATCAGCACGGTGAAGGCCGGCCAACCGGTCCTGTTCCGCGTCAACGGCTACGGCAATCAGTATTTCACCGGCACCATCAAGCGTGTCGATCCGTCAGCCAACCCGACCACCCGCCAGGTCGAAGTCCTGGTCGCCTTCGCCGACGGCGTGCAGCCGAAGGTTGCCGGCCTGTACGCGGAAGGGCGCATCGAGACCGGCAGCACGCCGACCGTCATGATTCCCGAATCGGCGCTGGTGCGCAACGGCGACAAGGCCTATGCATGGCGCGTCCACGGCGGCACGCTCAAGAAGGTCGATGTCGTGGTCGGCGAGCGCGATCCGCGCCGCGGCGATTTCTCCATCAAGAGCGGCCTCGCCAGCGGCGACCAGGTGGTGCGCAACCCCGGCTCCAGCCTGAAGGATGGCCAGAAGGTCGAATTGGCCAAGTCGGCGGCGCCCGCCGCGGCTGTGGCCACGGCCAACAGCAAGGCAACGGCCAAAGCGGAGAAATAAGCCATGTTCCTATCCGATTTCAGCATCAAGCGCCCTATGGCGATGATCGTCATCATCATCTCCCTGATGGCCATCGGCCTGCTGGCATTGCAGAAGTTGCGCGTCAACGAACGGCCCGACGTCGAATTGCCGATGCTGTTCGTCAGCATCCCGTATCCGGGCGCGTCACCCGAGACGGTCGAACGCGAGGTCGTCAATCGCATCGAGAAATCGCTGCAAAGCATTTCCGGCGTCTACCAGATGAACTCGCGCTCGAACGAGGGCGGTGCCGCCTTCTATATCCAGTTCAACTTCAACAAGAACATGATCGAAGCGGCGGAAGAGGTCCGCAATGCGATCGGCGCCGTTCGCTACAAGCTGCCGCTCGAGATGCGCGAACCCGTCATCCGGCGCGCGGATCCGAACGCGCAGCCGATCATGCACCTGGCCTTGTCGTCCTCGACGCTCGGCCATGCCGAAATCTCCCGCCTGGCCGAAGACACGCTGGCCGACCGCTTCCGCGGCATCGACGGCGTGGCGACGGTCGACGTCAACGGCGCGCTCAAGCGCGAACTGTCGGTACTGCTGCGCGCCGAAAAACTGCGCGAATACAACGTCTCGGTCGCCGAAGTCGTCAATGCGCTGCGCAACCAGAACACCACGGCGCCGGTCGGCAAATTGCGCGGCGAGTTCGAAGAGAAGAACATCCGCCTGGTCGGCCGCATCGAGACGCCGGCGGAGTTCGAGCAGATCGTCGTCAAACGCCGCGGCGACGAAGTCGTGCGCCTCGGCCAACTGGCAACCACCTCGGACGGTTTCGCGGAACTGAACGGCTTCAGCCTGCGCAACGGCCATCCGAACGTCGGCCTGTCGATCACCCGCTCGCGCGAGGCGAGCACGGTCAGCGTCGCCAACAAGGTGCGCGCGCTGGTCAAGGAAATCAACAAGACCCTGCCCAAGGGCACGGCCATCGAAATCACGCAGGACGGCGGCGAAAGCGCGGAAAACAGCCTGCGCAACGTCACCGATGCGCTGATCTTCGGCGCCGGCCTGACCATCTTCGTGGTCTACGTGTTCCTCAATTCCTGGCGCTCGACGCTGATCACGGCGCTGTCGCTGCCGACCTCCGTCATCGCCGCCTTCATCGCGGTCTGGCTGTGCGGCTTCACGCTCAACTTCATGACGCTGCTCGGCCTGTCGCTCGCCATCGGCGTGCTGATCGACGATGCGATCGTGGTGCGGGAAAACATCGTGCGCCACATGGAACGCGGCTCCGACCGCCTCACCGCGGCGCGCATGGGCACCGCCGAAATCGGCCTGGCTGTGGCCGCCACCACGTTCTCGATCATCGCCGTGTTCCTCCCGGTCGCCTTCATGCCCGGCGTCTCGGGCGAATGGTTCCGGCCGTTCGCGCTGACGGTCGCCAGCTCGGTGCTGGTGAGCCTGTTCATTTCGTTCACGCTCGATCCGATGCTGTCGGCCTACTGGGGCGACCCGGTCGGCCATCATCAGGCGCCGAAGAAGGGCCTGAGCCTGTGGCTGGCGAAGTTCAACATCTGGTTCGACCACCAGGCCGACCGCTACGGCAACGTGATCGCGTGGGCGCTGCACCATCGGCGCTGGATGGCGGCCATCGCCGTGCTCAGCTTCGTCGGCGCGATCGGCCTGCAGGCGAAATTCGGCGGCTCGAGCTTCCTGCCGGCCTCCGACTGGGGCACGATCGCGATCGATATCCGCACCCCGGCGTCGTCCAGCCCCGAATATTCGCGCCTGAAGGTCGAGAAGGCAGCCGAGCTGGCGCGCACGCTGCCGGAGACCAAGGCCACCAACAGCTACGTCAATCCGACCGGCGGCCGCGTCTATATCGATATCGGCAAGAGCAACAAGCGCAAGCGTTCCGCCCAGGAAGTCGCTGCCGATCTGCGCAAGCTGATGACGCAATTGATCGGCGCGGAGTACGTCGTGCTCGACGACCTGAACAACGGCGCGCAGAAGCCGGTGCAGATCCGCTTCACCGGGCCGGACTCGCGCAAGCTGATGGAGATCACGAACGACTACATGGCAAAACTGCGCAACGTCCCCGGCGCGGTCGACGTCGGCCTGTCGGAGCAGGATCCGAAGGACGAGCTGAAGATCGAACTGAACCGCGGCCTGGCGAACGCGCTCGGCATCTCGGCCAACGACGCCGCGCAAGCCTTGCGCGTGGCGTTCGCCGGCGTCGAGGTCGGCGACTGGGTCGATCCGACCGGCGAGTCGCGCGACGTCGCGGTGCGCCTGCATCCGGACGACCGCGTCGGCGCCGAGAACATCGAACGCCTGCCGATCGCCGTTTCCGGCAGCAACATGGTGGTGCCGCTCGACCAGATCGCCACCGTGACCATGGGCAAGGGCCCGTCGCAGATCCAGCACACCGACGGCAAGCGCATGATCGCCGTCTCGGCCAATGCGCAGGGCCGTTCGCCCGGCGAAGTGACGGCCGATGCGATGAAGCTCGCGAAAGCCATGGATTTCCCGCCCGGCTACGGCATCGAACTCGGCGGCGCGGCGCGCGACCAGCAGGAGGTGTTCGCCGCCATGACGACCGCGCTGGTGATGGGCATCGCCCTGATGTACCTGGTGCTGGTCATGCAGTTCGGTTCCTTCACGGCGCCGCTGCCGGTGATGCTGTCGCTGCCGCTGTCGCTGATCGGCGTGGTGGTCGCGCTGCTGCTGACCAAGGGCACGCTGAACCTGATGAGCTTCATCGGCGTCATCATGCTGATGGGCCTGGTCGCGAAGAACGCGATCCTGCTGCTCGATGCGGCGCGCAAGGAACAGGAGCAGGGCGCCGACCGCGAAGAAGCGCTGATGCATGCCGGCCGCAAGCGTCTGCGCCCGATCCTGATGACGACCTTCGCGCTGATCGCCGGCATGCTGCCGGTCGCGATCGGCGTCGGCGAGGGCGGCGAGTTCTATCGTCCGATGGCGGTGGCGATCATCGGCGGCACGATCACCTCGACGCTGCTGACGCTGCTGGTCATCCCGACCTTCTACGACGGCATCGAGATCGCCCGCGACCGCATGTTCGCGAAGTTCAACCGGCGCGAAGCGCGCTGGACCGCGTTTCCGGCGTTCGTCGTGACCTTCGTCGAAGCGATCCTGACGCTGCTGATGCTGCGCTTTGCCTATCGCATGCTCATGAAGCTGATCGCGATGGCGCGCGGCCGCGGTATGCGGACGGCAGGCGCCGCCGTCCGGCAGTAACGGCGGCCCGTCCGGTCGGCAAAGGAGAGCCTTGCGCTCTCCTTTGTTTTTTGGACTTCACGCGGACGGCGGCCGATAGCCGGGCGGATAGTGGATCAGGTTGTGAAACACCGCCGGCGCTTCGCCGGGATTGCGATAGCCGTGCGGCCGATCGGCGGCGAAGCGGATCGCGCTGCCCTCGGCCAGCGTCCTCCACGCGTCGTCGATCAGCAACTCCATCGTGCCGCGAATGACGGTCACATGCTCGGTGACGCCCGGCGCATGCGGTTCGGAACGGCGCACATAGCCCGGCAACAAGGTCAGTTCCAGCCATTCGAAACCGTAGCGCGGCTCGTAGGGAAAGAGCGGTGCGATCAGCATCTGGTCGCTCGCCGGCCGCTGGCGCACGGCGTCGGCCGAGCGCACCAGCGTGTCGTTGCCCGCATCGCCGCCCGGCGCCAGGAAGTACGAAATCGACGTCCGAAAGCCACCGGCGATCTTCCACAGCGTGGCCAGGGTCGGGCTCGACTCGCCACGCTCGATCTGGCCCAGCATCGCCTTGCTGACGCCGGTCTCGCGGGCCGCCTCGTCGAGACTCCAGCCACAGTGCCGGCGCAACGCCTTCAATGCCTGCGCGAGATATTGATTGGGTTCCTGCATCGGTTTCGCCTGGATTCGGTTGGAAAGACGTGTGGTTGGAAAGATTTGTGCGCTATAACGCACAACATGCTAGGATAGCCGGGCCGATTGTGCGTTATAACGCACCTCCCGCAGCGCCCACGATACCCGATCGGAGCCCCCATGAGCAATTGGTTCAGGATTTCCCATGTTTCCGCCGGCTTCATCGCCGTGCTGGTCGGCTACACGAGCTCGGCCGCCATCGTTTTCCAGGCTGCCGCCGCCGCGGGCGCCACGCCGGCCGAACTCGGCTCCTGGCTCTGGGCGCTGGGCATCGGCATGGGCGCCACCTGCATCGGGCTGTCCTGGCGCTATCGCACGCCGGTGCTGACCGCCTGGTCGACGCCGGGGGCGGCCTTGCTGGTCACCAGCCTGTCGGGACTGTCGATGCCGGAGGCGATCGGCGCCTTCCTGTTCAGTTCCCTACTGATCACGATTTGCGGCATCACCGGCTGGTTCGAGCGTCTCGTCCGCATCCTGCCGGCGACGCTGGCTTCGGCCATGCTGGCCGGCATCCTGGCGCGCTTCGGCTTGAACGTCTTCACCACGATGCCCGCGCACCTGCCGCTGATCGGCTTCATGCTGGCAAGCTTCATCCTCGGTCGCCGCTTCTGGCCGCGTTACGCGGTGCCGCTGACGCTGCTGGCCGGCATCGCGCTGGCGGCGGTGCGCAACGAATTGCGATTCGCGTCGTTCGAATGGTCGCTCGCCGAACCGGTGCTGATGGCGCCTCATTTTTCGTTGTCGACGCTGGTCGGCGTCGGCATTCCGTTGTTCATCGTGACGATGGCATCCCAGAACCTGCCAGGCCTCGCGGTGCTGCGCGCCAACGGCTACCAAGTGCCGGCGTCGCCGCTGATCGGCTGGACCGGCGCGACGGGCCTGTTGCTGGCGCCGTTCGGCGGCTTCGCCTTCAACCTGGCGGCCATCACGGCCGCGATCTGCATGAGCAAGGATGCCGACGCCGATCCGGGCAAGCGCTACGCGGCTTCGATCTGGGCTGGCGTCTTTTATCTCTGCACCGGCATATTCGGCGCGACAGTGGTCGCCCTGTTCGCGGCATTTCCGGCGGCATTGGTGACGGCCATCGCCGGCCTAGCCCTGCTGGGCACGATCGGCAACAGCCTGGCCGGCGCATTGCACGACGAAGGCGAACGCGACGCCGCTTTGCTGACCTTCCTGGTGACGGCTTCCGGCATGAGCCTGCTCGGAATCGGCAGCGCTTTCTGGGGATTGGCATTCGGCCTGGCCGTGCATTTCGTCAAGCGGACGGCCGCGACGGACGGCGCGCCGGATTCACGGCCGACGCGCTGAAACGCACGGCCGCAGGTTTGACAGCGCCGTTTTCGGCGACGATACTTTCTGAAGAGGCGCACCGGTCTCGACGACTACTATAACGACGAAGGAGATGCAGAATGAAACGCTGGATTATTCCGCTCTTGTCCGCGATGCTCGCGGCATGCGCGACGCCCCCCCAGTCGAGGCAGGTGACGCATCTCTTCAACGATCATTTGTTCGCGCCGCCGTCGGAACGCATCAGCGCCGAAGACATATTCGCGATCACGCCGGAGATGCAGCAATACGTGCACAAGATCGCCTACCAGGAACGCGGCCAGCGCCCGCAGCGCGCGTTGTTCGACGCGCTTTATCATCAGTCGAAGCTTCAGCTCGAGTACGACTCCACGGTGACGCGCAACGCCGCGCAAACTTTCGACACCCGCAGCGGCAACTGTCTGTCGCTGGCGATCATGACCGCCGCCTTGGCCAGGGAAATCGGCTTGACGGTCCAATATCACCGCGTCCATATCGACGAAGTGTGGAGCCGCAGCGGCAGCCTCTACTTTTCCAGCGGCCACATCAATTTGCGGCTGGAGAAGAAACGGCTCGAATGGCAGACCGGCTTCGACACCAGTCAATCCTTGACCATCGATTTCCTGCCTCCGGCCCAGACCGCCGGCTTGCGCACCACGATCATCAATGAACAAACCGTGGTGGCGATGTTCATGAACAACCGGGCCGCCGAAGCTCTGGCGCGCGGCAACGTGAACGATGCGTATTGGTGGGCCCGCGAAGCGGTGCGCCAGGATCCTCGATTCTTCAGCGCCTACAACACGCTCGGCGTCGTGTACCAGCGCCGCGGCCACCCGCAGGAAGCGCGGCAAGTGCTGAGCCAGGCGCTCGAGCTCGAACCCAAGAACACCATCGTCATGTTCAACCTGGCGCAGACCCTGCGCGATCTCGGATTGACTGCGGAAGCGAGCCGGATGACGGCCAGGCTGGAGGAGCTGCAGCCGCATCCGCCGTATCACTTCTTCAAGCTCGGCAAAGACGCCATGCAGCAGGGCGATTTCCGATCCGCCAGGGATTTATTCGCCAAGGAAGTCGAACGCGACCCGTCCAATCACGAATTCCAGTTCTGGCTGGCGTCAGCCTACTTCCGGCTTGGCGACACGGAACGGGCGGACAGGCACATGAAGCTCGCCCTGGAAAACAGCACCACGCGGGGCGACCGCGAGCTGTATGCCGCCAAGCTGCATCGGCTCAAGGCCTACCTGATCAATTGACGCGGCCGGCGGCGAGAGCGGCGCATCGTGCCGCCATGCGCCGCCCGGCCGGCCGCGGCATCCCGGCCGGGCCCTGGCCCTGTGCAAACCAATCCCTGAAAAATGCAGTCTGTCGCATTCGGCGCGCGGCTGGAATTGTCCTTTGCTACAGTGCATTCATGACATTCCGGCCGGTAACGATCCATCCTTCATAGGCAAGTCGGCAACCGGCCACGGCCTGCGGCAGCGCGCCGCGGAACATCCGAATCATCTGGAGAACGACATCATGAAAAAAATCCTGGGCCTCGCCCTCGCCGCTTCCGCATTGTCCGCCGGCTTCGTCGCCGCCGCCCACGCCGACGAGGCGGTCAGTGAAACCCGCGCCGTCGACGGCCGCGTCACCCGCGTGCACCTCGATGGCGTCATCAGCTTGAAGGTCAAGCAGGGCGCGACGCCGTCCTTGGTGATCTTCGCCGACAAGGAACAGTTGCCCAGGATCACGTCGACCCAGAATGCCGACACCCTGGTCATCAATTCGCAGACCGACTCCCGATTGCGCTCCAAGCTGTTCGGCACCCGCACCGATGCCAGCTCGATCCGGGCCGAATTGACGCTGCCCAATCTGCGCGAACTGAACGCACGCGGCGTCGGGGGCAGCCACGTCAGCGGATTTTCCGGCGACGACCTCGAAGTCGCGCTCGAAGGCAGCGGCTCGATCTACGTCACCAGCCAATTCAAGCGCGTCAGCGCGCGCCTGGCCGGCGTCGGCAGCATCAACCTGTCGACCGGCGACACCGAACGGATCGAACTGAGCCTGCCGGGCGCCGGCAATATCACCGCCAGCGGCAAGGCCAAGGAACTGGCCGCCGACGTCGGCGGCGTCGGCAACCTCGATGCCCGCCAGCTGACCGTCGACACGCTGCGGCTCGGGCTGCATGGCGTCGGCGGTGCGACGGTCACGGTCAAGCAGGCGGCCAACATCGACTTGAACGGCATCGGTTCGGCCACGATCTACGGACAACCCGTGACCCGCAACGTGACGATGAACGGCCTCGGCAAGGCCATCTGGAAATAACGAAGGAACACCCGACGACCAGCGACTACCACGACGCGCCTGCCCACGAGAACTATTCGAACAAGACACGATAATGAAGAGAATACTGCTTGCGCTAAAGCTCACCGCTTTGCTTTCCACCGCCTTCGGCACGAACGCCTGGGCGAATTACAACGACGGCCTGGCGGCTTATCAAGCCAGGAATTATCCGCGGGCGGTGAAGGAATTCACGCCGCTCGCCAATCAGGGAAACCGCGAAGCCCAGCACCTGCTGGGCTTGATGCATTACACCGGCCAGGGCATTCCGCAAAATTACAAGCAGGCATTGACCTGGTTCCAGAAAGCGGCGTCCCAAGGGCAGGCCGACGCCCAATACATCCTGGGCGCGATGTATTACACCGGCAAGGGAACCGCCAAGGATGAGCCGCGCGCCGTCGTCTGGTTCCGCAAGGCCGCCGAACAAGGCCATGCCGATGCGCAATACCTGCTCGGATTGACGTATCTCTACCGCGCCGGAGGCATGCCGAAGGATGTGGTTCTCGCCTACATGTTGTGGAATCTGTCGGCCGCCAGCGGCAATGCCAACGCGGCCGAACAGCGGACCCAGGTCGCCAAGCGCATGACCCCGGAACAGATCGAGGAAGGGCAGGCATTGTCGTCGAGCTGGAAAGTCGGCACTCCCTTGCCGACCGGATCGAAGACCGGAAGAGGATGACGGCGGCAAATATTTCCGAGTTGCCAATTCGGCATCCCACCCGCCGGATTCCCATCAAAAGTCTCCGCCATCCCGCGCGGCGGCGGGTGTCCGGCCGCGCAACAGCGTACAATAGCGCATGGAGATCACGCTGACCGACCTCGAAGAGGCGATCAATTACTGGCGTACCGTACGGCCCGCGCTCGGTGAAGAGCGGGCACTCTCGCGCGAAGTCAATGCACTCGCGACCGTATACGCCCTGATGATTTACAACCATGCCAAGATCGTGCCGTTCGACACGCTCGACGACACGGCCAAGCAATTGTTGACTGCATGGCGCACACAACGCGCCGCCTAGAGGCTGTTTGAGTTCATAACAGCCTCTAGACTCTAAATCGATGCGCCGGGAAGGCGCGCCGTGACGTAAATTCGCCGAAGCGCCGCCGCGCTTTCCATTCTTTTTCGCATGCGCCGCCGCAACGGCATCCGGTACAATCCAGCCCCATCATGAACGCCCCGAAAAACCTGTTTTCCTATACCGCGCACGGCGCCAAGACTCCCAATCCGGCGCCTTTCCTGCCGATGTCACGCGCCGAAATGGAGACGCTCGGCTGGGATGCCTGCGATGTCATTCTGGTCACCGGCGACGCCTATATCGACCATCCGAGCTTCGGCATGGCGCTGATCGGCCGCGTGCTGGAAGCGCAGGGTTTCCGGGTCGGCATCATCGCCCAGCCGGATTGGCAATCGGCCGAACCGTTCCGCGCCCTGGGCCGTCCGAAGCTGTACTTCGGCGTCACCGCCGGCAACATGGATTCGATGGTCAACCGCTACACGGCCGACCGCAAGCCGCGCTCCGACGACGCCTACACGCCGAACGGCGAGGCCAACAAGCGTCCCGACCGTGCCGTCACCGTCTACGCGCAGCGGGTGCGCGAAGCCTATCCCGGCGTGCCGGTCGTGATCGGCAGCATCGAGGCCAGCCTGCGCCGCATCGCGCATTACGATTACTGGTCCGACACGGTCAAACGTTCCGTGCTGATGGATTCCAAGGCCGACATCCTGTTGTACGGCAATGCCGAACGGGCGCTGGTCGAGCTGACGCACCGCCTGGCCGCGGGCGAATCGGTCAAGAGCATCCGCGATCTGCGCGGCACCGCCTTCCTGGTGCCGAAAGGCTGGAAGCCGGCGGACGACTGGAGCGTGGTGGATTCGACCCGCGTCGATGCGCCGGGCCGCGTCGATCCGCATCCCGATCCCTACGAGATGAAGCAGAAGAACGAGGCGAGCTGCGCGACGAAAGAGGAAAAGCCGGCGGTCCAGCCGGTGAAGATCCTCACGCGCGAGGAACGCCAGGCGCTGCTCAAGGAACAGCGCGGCAAGAGCGTCGTGCGCCTGCCGTCCTACGACCAGGTGCGCATCGATCCGGTGCTGTACGCCCACGCCAACCGCGTGCTGCATCTCGAATCGAATCCCGGCAACGCGCGCGCCATGGTGCAGAACCACGGCGAGCGCGACGTCTGGCTCAATCCGCCGCCGCTGCCCCTTTCGATGGAAGAGATGGACGGCATCTACGGCATGCGCTTCGCGCGCAATCCGCATCCCGCCTACGGCAACGCGCGCATTCCGGCCTGGGAAATGATCCGCTTCTCGGTCAACATCATGCGCGGCTGCTTCGGCGGCTGCACCTTCTGCTCGATCACCGAGCACGAAGGCCGCATCATCCAGAGCCGTTCCGAGCCGTCGATCCTAAAGGAGATCGAGGAGATCCGCGACAAGACCAAGGGTTTCACCGGCGTGATTTCCGATCTCGGCGGTCCGACCGCCAACATGTACCGACTGAATTGCAAGGACAAGAAGATCGAGGAAACCTGCCGCCGGCTGTCGTGCGTCTATCCGACCATCTGCTCGAACCTGAATACCGACCACGGCAAGCTGATCAATCTCTATCGCAGGGCGCGCGCGATTCCGGGCGTGAAGAAGATCCTGATCTCTTCCGGCCTGCGCTACGACCTCGCGGTGAAGTCGCCCGAATACGTGAAGGAGCTCGTTACCCACCATGTCGGCGGCTTGCTCAAGATCGCGCCCGAGCACACCGAGGAAGGCACGCTGTCGAAGATGATGAAACCCGGCATCGGCAGCTATTACCGCTTCAAGCAGCTGTTCGAGAAGTATTCGAAGGAAGCCGGCAAGGAACAGTACCTGATCCCCTATTTCATCGCCGCGCACCCGGGCTGCACCGACGAGGACATGCTGCATCTCGCGCTGTGGCTGAAGAAGAACGATTTCAAGCTCGACCAGGTCCAGACCTTCATGCCGACGCCGATGGCGATGGCGACCGCGATGTACCATTCGCGCAAGAATCCGCTGCACAAGGTCGATCACCATTCCGAGGTCGTCGAGACCGCGCGTACCCAGAAGATCCGCACCTTGCACAAGGCTTTCCTGCGCTACCACGATCCGGCGAACTGGCCGATCCTGCGCGAGGCATTGAAGCGCATGGGCCGCAGCGATTTGATCGGCAACAGCGAACGCCACCTGGTGCCTCGCGAAGGCGGCCAGGAACGCGCCGTGACCGGCGTGCGCCGCAGCGGTTCGGTCCAGAACGAGATCGCCCGCAAGTTCGGCCTCGCCAAACCGGGCCCGGGCCGTCCGGCCGGCGGAACGGCGGCCCGCGCACCGGCGCGGAAAGGCGCGGCGCGCGGCGGGCGCAAATAGCACATCGCGACACGGCCGTTTCTCCTATTGACGGACGGACCTCGGTGCGCCACAGTGGCAGGCATTCACTCGGGAGTGCCCGCCATGCCTCTTTTCCGTTCGCTTGCCGGAAGCCTGCTGCTGACCGCGCCGCTCGTCGCGGCCCAAACGATGGAAGTGCCGCGGCAGTTCAATTTCTGTTCGATCGATATCCCTTTTCCGCCGTACGCGAAGCTCGACGGCACCGGCTATCTTCAGCACCTGGTCGTGCAAGCCGCCAAGGCCGTGAACGTCAGGTTCGATCGCCACGTCGCGCCACGTCGCCGCTGCTTCGAGGAAGTCAGGACCGGCGTGGCGGACGGCATGATCGCGGCGCACGGGCCGGATCGCGCCGACGCCGGGGCGTTTCCGATGCGCGGCGGCGCGCTCGATGAAAGCAGGCAGGTCGGCACGGTGCGCTTCCTCGTCTATCGCCGCGTCGGCACGTCGATAGACTGGGACGGACAACGCTTCCTCAATCTGCGCGACGGCGCGGTCGGCGTCGAATCGGCCTTCGCCGGCATCATCGACAAGCTCAAACAACTGGGCGCCCCCTACGACGAAGGCGCCAAGACGCTGGAACAGAACCTGGTCAAGCTCGTCGCCGGCCGCGTCGAGGCGGTGGTGGCGATGGACCTGGAAGCCAACAAGCTGGTGATGGACCGTTTTGCCGGCAAGATCGAAGCGCTGGCCAAACCGTTCGACATGGCGATCATGTACTTGATGGTGTCGAAGGCGTTCCAGGCGCGCTATCCGGAATTCACCGAAGCCTATTGGCACGCGATCAAGGATTACCGCAACAGCGCCGAATACCGGCAATATCAGTTGAGCAATCCCTGAGGTCTCAACTCTTCAACCGTCGCGCCGCGGAGAAGCCATTCCAGAGGAAGGCCAGCGCCAGCAGGTGAAAGGCGACGCCGATCCAATCCATCGCTATCAGGAAGATCGCGGAATCGAGCGCGAACACCGCCATGCCGGCGACGAAGGCCACGATCGAAGGGCGGCGCGCGAACCAGCCGCAGGCTGCGAAGAATCCGGCGGCCGCGAACGCGATCCCGTACAGCGCCGCGATGAACAGGAAGGACGAGCCGGCGTCGGCGCGCAGCTCGCTGGCGGCCCCCGCTGCCAGTTCCGAGATACCGAGCCCGATCGCGAACGCCCAATTGCTGCCCATGGCGCCGGCCACGGCATTCACCAGCGACAGGCCGGCAATCCAGTAGAACCAGTTGGCGCCGCTCTCGGCCCGTTGCCGCAGGGCCGCCGCTTCGGGATCATGGCGCGGCGCCGACATCCCGCTTGCCGCGGCGCCGGCCCCTTCGTCGATCGATTCGCCCGCCCGCTCGTTTGCCATGCCGTCAGCGCCGGCGAACGGCTCCTCCGTGCCCGCATCTTCCTGCGGCGCGTCGATGATCAGCGCCTGCCCGGCCGCGGCCACCCGCTCGTCCAGGCTGTCGATAGAACGGCTGGGCAAGGCCGCCAGTTGCGCAGTCGGCGGCGCCCACTGGCTCTTGGGAGCTGCCTCGAAGGCATCGACCAGGTGCGCGATGGCGAAGCCGCTCATCTTTTCGAGGCGGCCGCGTGCTTCGTCCATGCTTTCCCGAACCTGTTGAACATACCGCGTCATCGTCAGCCCCGGACTGGCGGATTTGCCGGTGCGCTCGCGTATCGTCGCTAGCAGGCGCGCATGCTTGTCCAGCAGCGGCAGCAGACCCATGCCGGGATACGAAGCGACGACGTCGTACTCCCCCCTGAGCAGGTAATTCGACGCCGCGACCGTGTGGTCGGTGGTGGTCACGCGAAAAGCGCCGTCGACCAGCGAGCCGATCGAAAAACGCACGCCGCCGGGGATGGGAGAAACGCCGGGGAAGTCGCCTTGCACCTGAATATGCTGCACCTCGACCAGCATGGTGGCGTCCTGATCGTTGAAGCAAGCGGCCACGCCGACCACATGCGGCGAGAGCGGATGAACCGTGAAATCGCCGACCCGCGTAAAACCGCGCGACTCGAGCTGGGCCGCGTAATCGTCGAGCGTCTGCCAGTCGATGGCATTGCCGTTGAGCCTGGTATCGCGCCGCAGGCGTACATAGGACAACGCCTGCGGGATGGCTTGCAGTACGCCTTTCTTGATGTTGACGCTGGTGCGCCATCCGCTGAACAAGCCGATACCGGCGGCCAGCACGAGCAGCCAGCCGAAACCGGAGGCGCCGGATGCCTGCATCCCGGTGAGCATGCCCAGGCCCGCGCTCACGACGAGGCAGAGCAAGGCATTGATTCCGGTGTTGCGAACGATCGCTTTACGTAATTTGAGTGCCATGGGGGACCTTTTCATCAACCCCGGCGCCTGCGTCGGGCCGGATTGACGGAGTTTAAACCCCTCCGCGCTGCCGGCACAAGAATCGGGCCTGTCGAATGAGCAGCCCGGGAAGGTGAAAAGGACCGGCGCTATGCCGCCAAATGCCGCGCCTGACGCTGCAGCCCGCCATCGTTCCTGGCCGCCCGCGCGCCATCGATATGCAGGCGGTGGGCGCGGCCGGCGTGGTCGCCGGAGAGCGTCGTTTCGACCTGCGCGGCGTCGAAACCGCGGCTCACCAGCCATTCGGATACGAGCTTGGCGAGACGATCGAGCGCGATGCGGTGCGTGGCGTCGGTCTTGGCATAGATCCAGTCCGCCAGCGCCATGAAGTTCGCGAAGGGCGCCGCGCCGAGGATCAGCGGCAGCGTGTGCGCGAACCGGCCGGAATTCGCGATCATGTCCCAGTAGCGCGCGAAGCGGACCAGCCGCTGCATGGTCGCGAAGTCCACGCGGTCGGTCGCGAGGATGGTGTAGGGCGGATGCGGATCGAACACCAGCTTGTAGGGCTCGGTATGGCGGATGATCGGCGTGCCGCGCAGGCGCTTGAGAATGCCGAACTGGATCTCGTGCGGCCCGAGCGCCACCAGCTTGTCGAAGCCGCGCGCGAAACTGTCGAGATCCTCGCCCGGCAGCCCGGCGATCAGGTCGACATGCAGATGCGCCTGCGATTGGGTGCATAGCCAGCGGATGTTGTCGGCGGCCTTCTCGTTGTTCTGCTTGCGGCTGATGAGCGCCTGCACCTCCGGATTGAACGTCTGGATGCCGATCTCGAACTGCAGCGTCCCCGGCGGGAACTTGGCGATCGCCTCCTTCAAGGCATCGGGCAGGTGATCGGGCACGACTTCGAAATGCGCATAGACCGGATCGTCCGGACGGGCGGCGAGCTTGTCGAGGAAGAATTGCATGATCCTCAGGCTCGACTTGATGTTGAGATTGAAGGTGCGGTCGACGAACTTGAACAGGCGGGCGCCGCGCGCATGCAGCTTTTCGAGCTCGCCGAGGAACAGATCGAGATCGAAGGGCCACGCCGTCTTGTCGAGCGAGGACAGGCAGAATTCGCATTTGAACGGACAGCCGCGCGATGCTTCGACATACAGCGTGCGATGCGCGATATCCTCGTCGGTATACAGGCCGTAGGGCAAACCAATCTCCGCCATCGGCGGCTGCACGCCGGCATGGATCTTCATCAACGGTTGGGGACCGCGCAGGATCTGCCGGCACAGATGAGGGAAGGTGACGTCGCCCCAGCCGGTCACGACGTAATCCGCCAGTTGCACGATCTGCTGTTCGCCGCACTCGTACGACACTTCCGGGCCGCCGAGCACGATGACCACCTCCGGCGCGACACGCTTGAGCATCGCCACCAGCTTCGCGGTTTCCTCGACGTTCCAGATGTAGACGCCGAAACCGATGATGCGCGGCCGGTGGGCGAGCAGCTTTTCGACCAGGTCGGCCGTCCTCGAGCCGATGACGAACTCGACCAGCCGCGTCTCGCCTTGCAGTTCGCCCATGTTGGCAAGCAGATAACGCAACCCGAGCGAGGCATGGGCATAGCGGGCGTTGAGCGTGGAGAGCAGGATGGTCATGGCGGGAGAAACCTGGGGGAAACCGGTATTTTACGACGGCGTCCGGGTGCCGCATCGACGATGCGGCCGGTCAAATGCCCGCGCGAGACGGACGGCGACAATATCCCCTGGCTCGTCCGCTGAGGAGATAAGCATGAAACTGTATTTCACACCCGGCGCCTGTTCGCTATCGCCGCATATCGTCTTGCGCGAGGGCGGATTCCGGTTCGATATCGAGCGCGTCGATCTCAAGACGAAGAAGACGGCAACCGGCGCCGACTATCTTGCCGTCAATCCGAAGGGCTATGTTCCGGCGCTGGAACTCGACGGCGGCGGCATCCTGACCGAAGGACCGGCTATCGTGCAATACCTGGCCGACCAAGTGCCCGACAAGAAGCTCGCGCCGCCGGCCGGCACCATGGAGCGGTATCGCCTGATGGAATGGCTCAATTTCATTTCGGCGGAACTGCACAAGGCCTATTCCCCGTTTTTCCGGCCCGACACGCCGGAGGCGGCCAAGGAGGCGGCGCGCCAGACGCTGACGCGGCGCATCGGCTACCTGTCCCAGCATCTGGAGAAGTCGGCCTGCCTGATGGGGGAAGACTTCACGGTGGCGGATGCCTACCTGTTCACGATCTTGAGCTGGCACCCGATCGCGAACATCGATCTGGCGGCCTGGCCGGCGGTTCGCGCCTATGTCGATCGCATCGGCGCACGCCCCGCCGTCCGCGAGGCGCTGGATGCCGAGGAAAAGACAAAGAGCCGCTGATCGGGGTAGGATGCCGCCGGAGCCATCCATCAGGGGCGACGCATGGCGGCATTACGAATCGGCTTGATTTCCGACACGCACGGCTTGTTGCGCCCGCAGGCGATGGAAGCGCTGGCGGGCGTCGCGCATATCGTTCATGCCGGCGACATCGGCGATGCCGGCGTGATCGCGCAGTTGCAAGGCATCGCGCCGCTATCCGCGATTCGCGGCAACAACGATGCCGGCGCATGGGCCGCCGATATTCCGGAGACCTTGCGCCTGGAAATCGGCGGCGTGACGCTCTACGTGCTGCACGACGTCAAGCAACTCGATCTCGATCCGGAAGCGCAAGGCATCGACGTGGTGGTGGCGGGCCATTCGCACAAGCCGTGCATCGAGCGGCGCGGCGGCACGCTGTTCGTCAATCCCGGCAGCGCCGGGCCGCGCCGGTTCAAGTTGCCGGTGTCGCTGGGATTTCTCGAGATCGGCGACGGCGAAGTCGTCGCCACGCTGCGAACGCTCACGGTCTAGTGGTTCGACAGGTCCCGATTGCGGCTGATGCCGTGGCGATCGCCGGCGAGTGCAAGGCGCGCACCACAGCGATAGTGTTTCTATCGCGCGGATGGGCAACGCGGTCACCGTCTGCGAACGCCCGGCAGAAGCTTCGGGGCGTATCGCACCACTAATCAGCCACGGCCGTCCGGCCGCCGGTGGCATCGGGCGCGCCGACGATCGACAGCGCCACCGCTTCGGCCAACTTGATGCCGTCGACCGCCGCCGACAGGATGCCGCCGGCATAGCCGGCGCCCTCGCCGCCCGGGAACAAGCCCCTGGTGTTGAGACTCTGGAAATTGTCCTGGCGCTTGATGCGTACCGGCGACGAGGTGCGCGTCTCGACGCCGGTCAGCACCGCATCGCGCATCGCATAGCCGCGGATCTGCTTGTCGAATTCCGGCAAGGCTTCGCGGATCGCCTCGATCGCGTAATCCGGCAGCGAAGGCGCGAGATCGGTCAGGTGCACCCCCGGCTTGTAGGACGGCAGGATCGCGCCGAACGCGGTCGATGGCTTGCCGGCCAGGAAATCGCCGACCAGCTGGCCCGGCGCGTCGTAATTGCCGCCGCCGAGGACATAGGCGCGCGCTTCGAGTTCGCGCTGGAAATCGATGCCGGCCAGCGGGTGCCGGTCGCCGCCGAAATCCTTCGGTTCGATGCCGACCACGATGCCGCTGTTGGCGTTGCGCTCGTTGCGCGAATACTGGCTCATGCCGTTGGTGACGACGCGGCCCGGCTCGGAGGTCGCCGCCACCACGGTGCCGCCGGGACACATGCAAAAGCTGTAGACGGCGCGGCCGTTCTTGCAATGATGGACCAATTTGTAATCGGCGGCGCCGAGCGCCGGATGGCCGGCGAATTTGCCGAAACGCGCGCGGTCGATCAGCGACTGCGGATGCTCGGCGCGGAAACCGATCGAGAACGGCTTGGCTTCGACATACACGCCGCGCTCGTACAGCATCTGGAACGTGTCGCGGGCGCTGTGGCCGACCGCCAGCACCACATGATCGGTCGCTATATGTTCGATCTGCCCGCCGCTCTCCAGCACGACGCCGCGCACCTGCCGCTCGCCGCCGCGCTCCTCGATCTCGAGATCGACCACCTTGCTCTGGAAACGGAATTCGCCGCCGAGCGATTCGATCGTCTCGCGCATCGCCTCCACCATCTTCACCAGGCGGAAGGTGCCGATATGCGGCTTGCTGACGTACAGGATCTCCTCCGGCGCATGGGCTTGCACGAATTCGGTCAGCACCTTGCGGCCATAGAACTTGGGGTCCTTGATGCCGCTATGCAGCTTGCCGTCCGAGAACGTGCCGGCGCCGCCCTCGCCGAACTGGACGTTCGACTCGGGATTCAATTCGCGCTTGCGCCACAGCCCCCAGGTATCCTTCGTGCGTTCGCGCACCACCTTGCCGCGCTCGAGAATGATCGGCCGGAAACCCATTTGCGCCAGGATCAGCGCCGCGAAGATGCCGCAGGGGCCGAACCCGATCACGACCGGACGCCGCGCCAGGTCGGCCGGCGCCCGCGCCACGAACTTGTAGCGCATGTCCGGCGCCGGCCCGACGCCGCGCCGGCCCTGCAGGCGTTTCAACACGGCCGCCTCGTCGCGGACTTCGCTATCGATCGTGTAGACGAAATGGATATTCGACTTCTTGCGCGCATCGTAACCGCGCCGGAATACCGTGAAGCCGAGCAGATCTTCCGGCGCGATGGCGAGCCGCTCGAGAACGGCGGCTTTCAGGTCCTCTTCCGGATGGTCGAGCGGGAGCGTGATATCGGTCAGTCGCAGCATGGGGAATCAGGAAGGATGGACGGGCGCGCGGCGCCCGAGTAATGCAATCAGGGCGCCATTTTACTCGACCGCGGCCAGGCAGAGCCGCTTCCGCCGCCTGCCACCGGCCGTCCACCGCCGCACCATGAGGGATTTAACAACAAACAACATTCAACGCAATATATCGGGCCTCCACTGTCCCCCTTCGTTCCGAAAAGAGTACGATATGCCTGATATTGCATGTCAGAAAGATTGAGTGTTGGCGCGGCTCCGGACGCCTATCCGCCGGTTTCGCGCCGCCTCGTCTTTTCAGCGCCGCGCCCATGCCGGCGGCGGCAACCGGACAGATCGGAACAAGACGGACAAGGGGGAGGCCGCGGGACGGCTATGAGCACAGCACATCACATCCGCTACGGTAGTGAAGCCGAACTGCGCCATATGCTGCTGGAGTATCAGGCGATCCTCGACAATGCCTCCGTCGGCATCGTCTTCACCCGCAACCGCACGTTCCTGCATTGCAGCGCGCGCTTTTCGGAGATGTTCGGCTGGCCGGTCGACGAATTGATCGGGCAACCGACCCATATCGTCTATCCCTCGATGGAAGCCTACGACGAGCTCGGGCGCAGCGCGATCCCGGTACTCTCCGCCGGCAAGCGGCTCGATATCGAAGTGCAGATGAAACGGCGCGACGGCAGCGTCTTCTGGTGCCGCATGCTGGCCAAGGCGATCGACCCCAACGATCACGGCAAGGGCACGATCTTCATCACCGAAGACATCAGCGAGCGCAAGGCGGCCGACGAAGCGCGCCGCCAGTTGCTGCTGGAATACCAGGCGATCCTGGACAACGCCTCGCTCGGCATCACGTTCACCCGCAACCGCACGTTCCTGCACTGCAACGAGCGGTTCTCCGAAATGTTCGGCTGGTCCGCCAACGAACTCGTCGGCCAATCGACCACCATTCTCTATCCGTCGCGCGAGGCGTTCGAGGAATTGAGCCGCATCGCGACGCCGACGCTGTCCGCCGGCCGCCGGCTCGACGTCGAAGTGCTCATGAAGAAACGCGACGGCACCTTGTTCTGGTGCCGCATGCTGGCCAATGCCATCGATCCGAACGACCACGGCAAGGGTTCGATCTTCATCACCGAGGACATCAGCGAGCGCAAGCAGGCCGACGAGGCGCGCCGCCAGCTGCTGCTCGAATACCAGGCGATCCTCGACAACGCCACGCTCGGCATCACGTTCACGCGCAAGCGGATTTTCCTGCATTGCAATGCCCGCTTTTCCGAGATGTTCGGCTGGGGCAGCAATGAATTGGTCGGACAATCCGCCGCCATCGTCTATCCGTCGCCCGAAGCCTTCAGTGAATTGAGCAGCAAGGTCAGTCAGGCGCTTGCCGACGGCGCCCGTTTCGAGACCGAATTGCAGATGAAGCGACGCGACGGCAGCCTGTTCTGGTGCCGCATGCTGGCGCGCGCGATCGATCCCAATGACAGCAGCAAGGGCTCGATCTTCATCACGGAAGACATCACCGAGCGCCGCGCCGTGCAGGATGCGCTGATCCGGGCGCGCGACGAACTCGAACTGCGGGTGCAGGAACGCACCGCCGAACTGGCTGAAGCGAACATGCGCTTGCAGCAGGAAATCCAGGAACGGCGCGTCATCGAAGAGCAGGTACGCCATCTCGCCAACCACGATGCCTTGACCGATCTTCCGAACCGGCGCCTGCTCGAAGACCGCCTGGCCCAGGCGCTGGCCGGGGCCAAGCGCAACGGCGGCCAGGTCGCGGTGCTGTTCATCGATCTCGATTACTTCAAGCCGATCAACGACAGCCATGGCCACCGCATCGGCGACTTGATGCTGCAGGCGATCGCCAAGCGCCTGCGCGGACTGCTGCGCGAAGTGGACACCGTCGCCCGTGTGGGGGGCGACGAATTCATCGTCGTCCTTCCCGATATCCATTCGCCCGAAGCCGCGGGCGAAACCGCGCAACGCATTCTCGACGCGATGATCTATCCCTATACGATCGAAGGCAATCAGCTCAGCGTCACGCCGAGCATGGGAATCAGCCTTTATCCGGGCGACGGCACCGAAGTCACCGCCCTGCTCGACCGCGCCGACGAGGCCATGTATCACGCCAAGCAGGCGGGCCGCCAGAACTTCCAGTACTACTGCAAGATTCCGCAAACGACGGCGGACTGATGCTTACCGCCGCACCAGCCCGCGTCATTCTTACCGCGGCCTGCAATGACTCGATCTTCGCTAGCGATTCAGGTTGCGGCTGACCTGCAACTGGTCGCGCAAGGCCTTCACCTGATCGTGATTGCGCAATACGCCCTGGTATTGGCGCTCCACCACGTTGCGCACTTCCGCAGGCAATACCTTTTCCAACGCATTGCGATAGCTCTTGACCGCGATATCCTCGCCGCGCTCGCATTCGGCGAGGATCGCATGGTCGTCGTGCCCCGTGACGGCCGACTTGATGTCGATCCAGCGCCGATGCAAGGCGCCGCTCAGGCTGCTGCCGGTCTCGGGATCGCCGCCGTAGGAAATCACCAGACCTTGCAGTTCCCCGGCCGCCGCCGCGCAGGTCTGCGCGCGGCTTTCGAGGAAGGACTTGGTCTGCGTGTCGCGGATTTCCGCGGCACATGAACGGAAGCCGGCTTCGCCGTCCTTGCAGGTTTCGATCAGATCGTTCAACGTGGAGATGATGTCGTCTTTATCCATGGCGTCGCCATTGTTCCCAAAAGAGGTTGGAAGACTCGCGCTTCGGGTGCGTCATTTCTCGCCGCCGCTCGAACCGGTCGACGTGGCCTTGCCGCTTCGCAGCTCCCTTGCCATTTGCAGATGGTGATTGATATGCGACTCCATGTTGGTCGCCAGCTGCTTGAGATCGGCATCCTGGGCCCGCGACTTGGCGCGCGTCACCAGCTTGCGCGCTTGCGAATGATCGCTGACGCCGGATTTCGCCAAGTATTCGCGATCGAACGCATCGCCCGACATCGCTTCGAGTTTCTTGATCATGCTCTTGTGCTTGGCATTCGGCTCGGTCGGCAGTTGGACGTTCTTCTGTTGCGCCAATTGCTGCAGCTGATCGAGGGCCTGGGTATGGTCGTCGATCATCTGCCGCGCGAAGTTCAGCACTTCGTCGTTCTTCGACTTGCTTTGCGCGACCTTCGCCGCTTCGATTTCGGAGATGTTGGCATAAGCCAGCTCGCGCATCAGGTTGCGATCGGAGGCGCTGACGCTGGGCTTGCCCGCCGGAACATAGGCACCGCCGCCGGTCGCCGTCGTGTCGGTGGCGGCGCCCGGGCTGGTCGGCGTGCTGCCGGTGGTGCCCGTGGCGCCGCTGGATGTGGTCGCCGACGCATCCGGCGTGGTAGTGCCGGTAGTGCCCGTGGTGCCGGTCGCTCCGGTCCCGGTCGTTCCGGAGGTTCCCGAAGTTCCCGCCGTCCCGCTCGTTCCGGAACTGCCGCTCGTGTCGGCGGTACCGCTGGCCCCGGTGCCGGTCGTGCCGGCCGTACTACCCGAACTGCCCGCTACGCCGCTCGGCGTGCTGCTCGTGCTGCCGCTGGTTCCGCTCGACGTCCCGGTGCTGCCCGACATGGCGCCGGTCTGCCCCTGGCTTTGGCCGCTCAACGAGGGATCACTTGAGCTGGTGCCTGACGAGGACGTGCTTTGTCCGAATACAGGTGCGGCAGACAACAGCAACGCCATGCCTGCCGTGCCGAATGCCAGAGAGAGAGGGCGAAGTTTGCTGGTGCGATGTGACATGCGATTCTCCTTGTTCGGTACGGAAATGCCATGAGAAAACTGGCGGTGAAGTACCGGAGTAGGGAGGCAAATCGTATGCCTGCGGCGGAAAACGACGGTCTGCTCGCATCCAAAGGGACGAACGGCGGAAAAACCTACAGCAGCCGGAAAAATTTACAGGCGCATCCCTCAAAAAAAATGCCATCCGTCACGCTGGCGCACCAGCCACGCATGCGGCTGAACGACCGCATACCGACCGAGCGTCGCGTTCCGGACGGCAAATGCCCATTCGGAAAGATCGCTTATTTCATACGCGCAGCGCCATCCATGCGAGACGGCGCGCGGCGGTAATCAATTCCTCCGTTGCCGTTTTTCCGATCTGGACTCGACCGTCGACAGCACTTCCCCTTGCGGATCGACGGTTTGCAAAATCACGTCGAAGCCCCAGAGCCGCGTCACGTGTTTCAAGACTTCTTCGGTCTGCTGGTTGAGCGGCCGCCGCTGGAACTGCGTATGGCGCAGCGTCAGCGCGCGGTTGCCGTGGCTGTCGACCGACCACACCTGGATGTTCGGCTCGCGATTGCCCAGGTTGTATTGCTCGGCCAGCTTTTGCCGTATGTATTGATAGCCGTTGTCGTCATGGATCGCGGACACCTTCAACTTTTCTTCCTGATCGTCGTCGAGCACCGAGAAGAAATGAAAATCCCGGATCAGTTTCGGCGACAGGTATTGCGCGATGAAACTCTCGTCCTTGAAATTGCGCATCGCGAAGTCGAGCGTTTCCAGCCAGTTCTTACCCGCGATCTCGGGGAACCACGCGCGATCCTCGTCGGTCGGCTCTTCGCAGATGCGGCGGATGTCGCGCATCATGGCGAAGCCGAGCGCATAGGGATTGATGCCGCTGTAATACTTGCTCGTGATCGGCGGCTGGTAGACGACGTTGGTATGGCTTTGCAGGAACTCCATCATGAAGCCGTTGCCGACGATGCCTTCGTCGAACAGCTTGTTGAGTATCGTGTAATGCCAGAACGTCGCCCAGCCCTCGTTCATGACCTGGGTCTGGCGCTGCGGATAGAAGTATTGCGAAATCTTGCGCACGATGCGCACGATCTCGCGCTGCCACGGCTCCAGGAGCGGAGCGTACTTCTCGATGAAGTACAGCAGGTTTTCCTGGGGTTCGGGCGGAAAGCGCGCCTCGGCCTGGTCTTCCTCTTCCTTCTCGCGGCGCGGCAAGGTGCGCCACAGCTCGTTCACCTGCGACTGCAGATATTCCTCGCGTTCCTTCTGCCGTTCGCGCTCCTTGGCCAGGGACAGTTTCGCCGGACGCTTGTAGCGGTCCACGCCGTAGTTCTGCAGCGCATGGCAGGAATCGAGAAGCAGCTCGACCGCCTCGATGCCGTAGCGGCGCTCGCAATCGGCGATGTATTTCTTCGCGAACACCATGTAATCGATGATCGCGTCGGCATCGGTCCAAGTGCGGAACAGGTAATTGCCCTTGAAGAAGGAATTGTGGCCGTAGGAAGCATGGGCGATCACGAGCGCCTGCATCGTCAGGCTGTTTTCCTCCATCAGATAGGCGATGCAGGGATTCGAATTGATGACGATCTCATAGGCCAGCCCCATGTGGCCGCGCCGGTAACTCTTTTCCGTCGCCAGGAAATGCTTGCCGAACGACCAGTGATGATAGGACACCGGCATGCCGACCGAGGCATAGGCATCCATCATCTGTTCGGCGGTGATGATCTCGAGCTGGTTCGGATAGGTGTCGAGGCCGAAATCGCCGGCGACGCGCTTGATTTCCTCGTGCGCCTGCTCGATCAGTTCGAACGTCCACTCCGACTGCTCGGGCAGGCGTTGCGGTTTGCCCTTCTTGCGCGTGCTCTTCCTGGCGACTTTGGTGACGGCTGTAGGCACGGCGGTAGGCGTGGCGGTCTTGGTCATACTTTCGGCTGTTTCTTGAACAGTTCACGGAATACCGGATAGATGTCGGCCGGCGATTCGATTTTCTGCATCGCGAAGTGCGGATGGACGTCCGGGATCTGGGTGTACTCTTCCCACAGGTTCTGCGGCTCGCCATCGGTGATCTCGATATAGGCGTAGTACTGCACCAGCGGCATGATGGTATTGGTGATGATCTGCCGGCACAGCACCGAATCGTTGTCCCAGTTGTCGCCGTCGGAAGCCTGGGCGACATACAGGTTCCAGTCGGCCGGCGAATAGCGTTCCTGCATGATCTTGGCGAGCAGGTTCAGCGCCGACGAGACGACGGTGCCGCCCGACTCGCGCGAGTTGAAGAATTCATCCTCGGTCACTTCCGACGCCTGCGTATGGTGGCGGATGAAGACCACTTCGATTCGCTCGTAGGCGCGCGTCAGGAACAGGTAAAGCAGGATGAAGAAGCGCTTGGCCATGTCCTTCTTCGCCTGGTCCATCGAACCGGAGACGTCGAGGATGCAGAACATCACGCACTGGCTCGACGGCTTCGGCACCTTGATGCGGTTGCTGTAGCGCAGATCGATCGGGTCGATGAAGGGAATGCCGTAGAGCTTGGCGCGCAGATGATGGATTTCCTTGCGCAGCGCCTGGATGCGGACATCGTCCTCATGGCAGACCGGCAGCAGCTGCTGCAGCTCGGCCTCGGCTTCCTTCAGGCGCTTGCGCGTCTTCGAGCCGACCGCGATGCGGCGGCCGAGCGCGCCGCGCAGCGAGCGCAGCACGTGGATATTGGTCGGCGTGCCCGACAGCGTGAAGCCTGCGCGCTGCTGGCGGTATTCGTTCGAGGCGGTCAGCTGGGTCTTGACCATGTTCGGCAACTCGAGGTCTTCGAAGAAATAATTCATGAATTCCTCGCGCGACAGCTCGAAAATGAAATCGTCTTCGGTGATCTGGTCGCTGTTGCCCGCCTTGCCCTTGCCGGAACCGCCGCCGCCGCCTTTCGGCCGGTTGATGCGGTCGCCCTTCTGGTATTCCTCGTTGCCGGGATGGATGGATTCCCAGATCCCGCCGCGCGCATGGCCGAAGGTCGGCTCGCCGATGTCCTTGACGGGAATCGAGACTTTTTCGCCGCTTTCGATGTCGGTGATCGAGCGGCCCTTCACCGCGCGCGCAACGGCTTCCTTGATCTGCGCCTTGTAACGCCGAAGGAAGCGCTCACGATTGATCGCGGACTTGTTCTTGCCTTGCAGACGTCGGTCGATGAGGTAAGCCAAAATGCCTCCTGGCTGTAATGTGGAGAACAGAGCGGGGCGCGCGGCCGTAGCCGCCTAGGCCAATTCGGCACGGCGCCTCATAAAGCCTGCGCGGCCCGGGCTTGCCGCCCCTCTCTGTCGCCAAAGGGTTACGACGACTTACGTACCCGCAGATACCATTCGCACAACAGGCGCACCTGCTTGGCGGTGTAGCCCTTGGCCACCATGCGCGAGACGAATTCCTGGTGCTTGTTCGCATCCTCGGCGCTCGCCTTGGCATTGAAGGAGATGACCGGCAGCAGGTCTTCCGTGTTGGAGAACATCTTCTTCTCGATCACGGTGCGCAGCTTTTCGTAGCTGGTCCAGGTCGGATTCTTGCCGGCGTTCTGGGCCCGCGCGCGCAACACGAAATTGACGATCTCGTTACGGAAGTCCTTCGGGTTCGAAATGCCGGCCGGCTTCTCGATCTTCTCGAGCTCGCTGTTCAAGGCATCGCGGTCGAAGCTCTCGCCGGTATCCGGATCGCGGAACTCCTGGTCCTGGATCCAGAAATCAGCGAACGTCACGTAACGATCGAAGATGTTCTGGCCGTATTCCGAATAGCTTTCGAGATAGGCGGTCTGGATCTCCTTGCCGATGAATTCCACGTAACGCTGGGCCAGGTATTCCTTGATGTACGAGAGATATTTCTGCTCGACCTCGGGCGCGAACTGCTCGCGCTCGATCTGCTGCTCGAGCACGTACAGCAGGTGCACCGGGTTGGCCGCGACTTCGGTCGTATCGAAGTTGAACACTTTCGACAGGATCTTGAACGCGAAACGCGTCGACAGTCCGGTCATGCCCTCGTCCACGCCCGCGTAGTCCGCGTATTCCTGGCGCGACTTGGCCTTGGGGTCGGTGTCCTTGAGATTCTCGCCATCGTAGACCAGCATCTTGCTGAAGATGCTCGAGTTTTCCGGCTCCTTCAGGCGCGACAGCACCGAGAACTGCGCCATCATCTTCAGCGTTCCCGGGGCGCAGGGCGCGTTGCCGAGCGAGGAATTGCGGACCAGCTTGTCGTAGATCTTGATCTCGTCGGTCACGCGCAGGCAATACGGAACCTTCACGATATAGATACGATCGAGGAACGCCTCGTTGTTCTTGTTGTTCTTGAAGGCTTTCCATTCCGATTCGTTCGAGTGCGCCAGGATCACGCCGTCGAACGGAATCGCGCCGAAGCCTTCCGTGCCCTTGTAGTTGCCTTCCTGGGTGGCGGTCAGCAGCGGATGCAGGACCTTGATCGGCGCCTTGAACATCTCGACGAATTCGAGCAAGCCCTGGTTGGCCAGGCACAGGCCTCCGGAGTAGCTGTAGGCATCCGGATCGTCCTGCGAATAATCCTCCAGCTTGCGGATATCGACCTTGCCGACCAGCGACGAGATGTCCTGGTTGTTCTCGTCGCCCGGCTCGGTCTTCGAGATCGCGATCTGTTTCAAGACCGAGGGGTAGCGCTTGATGACGCGGAACTGGTTGATGTCGCCGTTGAACTCGTGCAGACGCTTGACCGCCCACGGGCTCGGGATCGGGCGCAGGTAACGGCGAGGAATGCCGTAATCCTCTTCCAGGATCGTGCCGTCTTCCTCTTCGTTGAAAAGGCCGAGCGGCGACTCGTTGACGGGCGAACCCTTCAGGCAATAGAAGGGGACGTGCTCCATCAGGTATTTGAGCTTTTCGGCGATCGACGACTTGCCGCCGCCGACCGGGCCGAGCAAGTAGAGCACTTGCTTGCGTTCTTCCAGACCCTGCGCGGCGTGGCGGAAATAGGCGACCACTTGCTCGATCACCTCCTCCATGCCGTAGAACTCGCGGAAGGCGGGATAGATCTTGATGATTTTGTTGGCGAAGATGCGCGACAGGCGGGGATCGTGACGCGTGTCGACCAGCTCCGGCTCGCCGATCGCGGCGAGCATGCGTTCGGCGGCGGTGGCATAGGCAAGACGGTCGCGTTTGCAGACCTCGAGGTACTCCTGCAACGAATATTCTTCTTCCCGGGTCCGTTCGTACCGTGCTGCGTAGTTGTCGAAGATATTCATGGTGTGTCCTTTGAATAAAACGTTCCGTCGATGGGCGTCAGATCTTCGTGGTGCTTTCCGTTCCGCAATTTAATAATAGTCTCTCTTTGGAAGAGCGCGAAAGAAAAATTTCACGGAAGAATCGTTTAGGTACAGACACAAAACAACAGAGAAAGTTGCCGCCGCAAAAGACTTTGTTCGGCTTTATTTTCCGCGGGAGAGATGAAGCATCGAACCAGTTGAAAGAATTGCGATGGCAAACTAAAAACGTTTGCCGCCAGTGGGCGGCGGCGGTCTGCCAACCGGCGCGATCGCAAGCCTATCGCCTTGGATATGCGATAGGAAGTCGCCTAATGAAACGCGGGCGCCGAGTCCCGGACGAGGACGATGCCGGTTGCGGGAAACGGTTACAATACCGGCACTTCGCGCATCATGGTCATCGTTCGAATTGAACGCATCAATACCCGCTGTTCGCGCGATTGCCCGTCGATCATGCATCGACCGCGGATGCGAACACCGCCGGCTCCATGCCGGATATTCCTGCATCCGCATCCGGATCGAACCTCGATGCGTCGTTTGCTGCGGCGCTTATAAGAATCGTATTGACTATGCCTGGCCAGAAATCTGCTTCCGCCGACAAACCGTTCTACGTCGTCCGCAATTCCCGCATCCACGGCCGGGGCGTGTTCGCCGCGCGCAACATCCCCGCCGACACTCTCATCATCGAATACGCCGGCCGCCGCATTACCGACGATGAAGCGTCCGAACGCGGCTCGTCCGATCCGAACAACCCGTATCACACCTTCTTTTTCAGCCTGGAGGATGGCCGGCTGATCGACGGCGGCGACCGCGGCAACGACGCACGCTGGATCAATCATGCGTGCGAGCCGAATTGCGAGGCGCGCGAAGAAGGCGGCCGCGTGTTCATTCATGCGCTGCGCGACATCAAGCGCGGCGAGGAATTGAATTACGACTACGGCTTGATCATCGAGGAACGGCACACGGCCAAGCTCAAGCAAGCCTATGCCTGCCATTGCGGAGCAAAAACCTGCCGCGGCACGATGCTCGCCCCGAAACGCAAGAAACGCTCGTAAACAAGGACTTACGGCGCCGCCCTCCGGTTTTGGCGGCGCCCACGAGCCCCGCTTACTTGCCGAACAAGCCCTTCAATTTGTCTTGAAGCTGCTCTTGCAGCTTCTTCTTGACGTCTTCCTTCTTCTCGTCGAGTTTCTGCTTGGCGATGTCGCCAGCCAGCGCGCCGAAATCGATCTTCCAGCCGATCGCCGCGAACGGCCCCGACAAGCGCACCGGCACCGTCACGCCTTTCAGGGCTTGCAATTCGGGGCCGCCCTGGCCTTGCAGCGTCGAAACCACGGTTGCCTTGACCAGGTAATCGAGCCGCTCCGCGCCAAGATTGACGTCGCCCGCGCCGCCGATGCGCAACAACGGCGACTTGATCGACAAATCCTCGTTGCGCGCCACGCCTTTCGCAATGCGGAAACTGCCGCTCAATTCGCTGAAGTCGGTTTTCTGGTCCGTGGAGCCGGTGCCGGTTTGCGCCGCCGGCTGGGCGCCGGGGCTATTGCCGCGCAAGGCGCCGATCCTGGCCTTGGCGTCGCGAATCACTTGCGCCACGTTGACGCCGCGCACCGCGCCGTCGCGCAACTCGATCCGGGCCGTGCCGCCCAATGCGCGCTTCATTTGCGACACCGTCGCTCCTTGGGCAGCGATGTCGATCTGGACATTACCCTTGCCGTCGATCGGGTCTTTTCCGATCGCGTCTTTCAGCAAGGCGCCGATGTTGATGCCGGCCAGGTTCTGCCTGGCCGTGAATTGCGGCGGCTCGGTCGCCGTTGCCGATAGCGAGCCGGTCACGGTGCCGCCGTAGAGATTCGCGTTCAGGGAATGGATTTCGGCCTTGCCATTCGCCGCGCGCATGCCGACGCGCAGATTCGACACTTTCATGTTCTGCACCTTGGCGGCATCGACGCGCAGCGTGCCGTTCGCATTCAAGGTTTTCAAGGCGCTCAGATCGATCGGCTTTTCCGGCGCACCGGGCGCCGATGCCGCCGGCGCGGAGGCAGGTCCAACCGCAGGCTTGTTGACCCGATAACGGTCGAGATCGATGCGATCGAAGCCGATGTCGAAGTTGAACGCCAGCGGCGAGAATCGGTTGACGCCGAACCTGGCGTCATATCTGCTCTCGTCGAGATCGCCTTTCAAGGCGGCCGTTGCCGTACGCTTGCCAAGATCGATGTCGGCGCGGCCGTTGGTTTTCCATTTCAAGGTGCCGCCGCCGGGATTCGGCAAGGTGAACGAACCCGCGATCGTCGGCAAGGCGATCGTTTGCGCTTGCAGATCGGCGACGAGCGGCGTCGTCAGCGAGCCGTTGATCGCATTGCCGCCCTGCTTGCCGTCGAGCGCGAGCGTCAGCTGCGGCGAGGAGAACGCCATCTTGTCGAGATTGCCCGCCAGGGCGCCCGACAGCTTGAGGGCGGCGTCCAGTCCAGCGTCCTTGATCGCCGCATCGAGCGTCAAGGCCGGCAGCTTGAACGCCTGCGGCGAGCCCTCGAACGAGGGCGTAGCGAATTTCGCGCTGACGGTGCGGCTGCCCTCGGTGAGCTTGGCATCGCCGGCCAGCTTGCCGCCCGACACGGCCCGGTCCGTGATCGCCAGCTTGGGCGCCTCGAACTTGAATTCGATCGCTTGCTTGCCTTGCTTGCCGTCGAATCCGAAGACGATGCCGTCGAGCGTGAATTGCTTGGCATCCGGCCTGAGGTCGGCCGCACCCTTCAATGTCAGTTGCACGTCGCTGAAATCGAGAACCTTGCCCATGACGGCGGCATCGATGTCTCGCAAGACGACATGCCGGTTCGCGAGATCGAGCGTGAAACCGCTTTTTGCCGACACCTTGGCGTCCATGGCCGGTTGGCTACTCTTGACCGCGGCCGCGATATCGAACTTGCTGGCGGCACGGTCGGCGATCTTGCCGGTTTCCAGGCGCAGTTCGGCGATCGTCAGCTTGCGGCCGGCCATCCGGTCGTCGAAGGTGAGCAAGCCCTTGGTCACTTGCACGCCGTCGATGTCGAACTTGATCTGCTCTCCCGATTCCTCCTTCGACATCAGATCGTCGAAGTTGGTGCTGCCATCCTTGTTGCGTCTGAGATTGGCGTGCAAGCCGTCGACCACGACGCGGTCGACGACCAATTGGCTGGAGAACAGCAAGGGGAACAAGGCGACCGATACCTTGGCGTGTTCGATCGACGCAAAGGTTTCCGGCGCACCGTGCTCGGAGATGCTGAGCTTGCCGAGATCGGCGCCGATCTTCGGAAAGAAGGTCAGCTTGATCTCGCCCGGGATCGACAGCGTGCGCTGCTTCTTTTCCTGCACCAATTTGATGATGAGGGGCTTGTAATCGTTCGGATTGAAGGTGGCCGCCACGATGGCGGCGGCGGTGAGAGTCACGCCGAGCGCGGCGGCGAGAACGATCAACGCAATCTTCAACGGTTTCGGCATGAAAACTCCGGGATTCGATGACTATTGGGAACGATTCGATCATACCCGCTTCGCTGCGTTCTTGACGCCGCTCGCGAATGCGGCGCGGCGCTCAATCGCCCGATTCGCGCTCCAGCGTGATCCGCAGCGTCGCGGACGTCGGCGTGCTCGACAGCGTGCTCCGGTCGCCGCCGGCGCCGCGATAATGCTCTTCCGATCGCCGGTCCCGGCGCAATAGATTGCTGGCGCCGATACGCAACCGGGTCTTGCCGTCCAGCGCCCACAAGCCGTAGATGTCGAGACCGCGCCCGGCCGTACTCCAGGAGGCCGTTTCCGCCGATTGCCGCACGCTGCCGCCGCTTCGGAAATGGAGATCGGCGCCCAGCGTCGGGCCCGAGCCGCGCGGGCGATAGTCGAAGCCGAGATTGAGGCTGACCGGAACCTGGCTGTCGAGCCGGTTATGGGGCGCGGGAACCGCATCGACCCGGGACCAGTTGCGCGCCAGGTTGGCGCGCAACTCGATGGCAGGCGCATCCGCCAGCAACAGCTTCAGCGGAAACTTCGCTTCCAGCGCAACGCCGCGCGCCAGCGCACGGCCACCATTGACGGGCATCGATACCCACGCCGCACCGTCCTGGAACAGGTTCGGCAAGATCACGTCGTCGATGCGGCGCACGAACGCGCTGGCGCTCAGCAATCCCTCGCGGCCGAGATGATGATCGTAGACGGCATCGATGCCCCATGCGATTTCCGGCCCGAGGGCCGGATTTCCCTGGGTATCCGGCTTGGCGGCGCTGTTGTTGTTATCGACCGTATAGCGGCGCGGAATCAGCTCGAGCATCGTCGGCGCCTTCCAGGTGCGCGCCAGGCCGATCCGCAATTGGCGTTCCGGCGACAGCTTGTGCAACGACTGGAGTACCGGGCTCGCCACCGCGGTCCGCCGGATCACCGGCGCGACGGCGCCGCTCTCGACGGCGGTGCGCAGCGATTCCCAACGCAAGCCGGCCGCCAGCGACCAGGCCGCATCGATTTGCCATTCATCCTGCGCGAACAGCGCCCATCGATGCAAGTTGCCGTGGTAACGGTCGTCGCCGACTGCGCGCAACGGGCCGGCGGGAGCGGCCCGGCGCTCCACCCGGGTCTGGGCACGGCCGGCGCGCGCCGTATCCCAACCGAAGCTCAACACATGGTCGTCTCCGGCCAGCACGGCATACTTGCCGCTGAAGTGGAGGCCGCCTTCGCGTATCGACGATGCCACCAGATGCACGGCGGGATCGCGCACGATGCCGGATCTGCCGTTGAATTCGAAGTCGGAACGGCGACGGCTGAAATTGCCGCCCCCCTTCAGTTCCAGGCGGGCGCCGTCGCCGAGCGGGCTGGTCCAGAGCAGATCGCTACGGACGAAGGGCGCGAACACTTGCAACATGCTGTTGTTGTCCGGATAGCGGCTGTGCTCGCCGGCCAACGCCTCCTCGTGCGTTTCGGAACCGGCCGTGCGCCGGTGGGCGTCGACAAAGGTCTGGGAAACGAGCGACCTGCCGCCGGCCAGCCTCCAGTCGATGCGTGCCGACAGGCTCAGCGCGTCGATCTTGTTCGATTCCCGGACTTGCGTGCGTCGATGCACGTGCCGGCCGCTATCGTCCACGCCGATGTCTTCCTCCTGCGACGGCGACGCGGTACGGGTGCGGACGAGCCTGGCCGCCAGCGTATAAGCATGGTCGGCGCCGCTGCCGGAGACCTGGCCGCCGACCTCGGGCGCATACCGGCCGCCTTGCGCCGCCACGCCGAACTTGAGCTCGCCGCCGCTGCGCGCGACCGCCTTCCTCAAGACGATATTGATAGTGCCGGCGATCGCCTGCGCGCCGGTGTCGGCCGAGGCGGTGCGCAAGATCTCGATGCGCTCGATCAGGTCCGGCGCGATCGATTCGAGCGTGAATCCGGCCGGCGCCGCCACGCCGTTGAGCAGTATCTGCGTATAGCCAGAACCGAGGCCGCGCATCCGGATTTCGGTGCCGCGGCCATTGCGGTCGCCGACGGTGATGCCGGGCAGGCGCTTGAGCACATCGGTCAGCGTGCGGTCGCCATGGCGTACCAGTTCGTCGTGCTCGACGATGATGCTGCTGGCGGTGTCCTGCCGGCGCTGATCATAGCGGGCGGCGGCGACCTCCACCTTGGCGGGGGAGGAAGCGGATTGGCCGCCCGCATCGGCAAGCGCATGGACCAGCGGGAACAGCGAAATGACTGTGCCGCCGAGGGCGTGTAAGCGAAAGTGCATGGATATCCTTGTCAAAACATAGGATCGCGGCGCGAGCGAACTCCCGCCGCGCAGGCCGGCGAGCGTGGAATTCGTCGAGCAGGGAGTCGTCGGGAAGGCGCCGCCGGGATCGGCGGCGCCGTGGAACCGGCGCGCGGTTAGCGTGCGGTCAGTGTGAGATACGGCGGTCGCGATCGCGCAAGGCGGCCTCGGTACCGTATTTATCGAGGCCGGCGAGCACCCGTTCCGGGTCGATGCGCCGGCCGCCGTGCATGACTTCGAAGTGCAGATGCGGTCCGCTCACCGCGCCGCTCACGCCGGCCGTGCCGATGCGCTGCCCGGCCTTGACCGTATCGCCGGCCTTGACCGAGCGGCGGTCGAGATGGGCATACAGCGAGCGCAAGTCGTTGCCGTGCTGGATGAGAATGACCTTGCCATAGTTCGGATTGCCCTCGAAACCGTCGTCGCCGGAGACGATCACGGTGCCGTCGACCGGCGCCAGGATCGGCGTGCCGATCTTCGCGCCCAGATCGATGCCGCCGTGCGTGCTGGTTCCGCCGTTGCGCGGCACGCCGAAGAAGCTGTTGACGCGCATCTTGGCAAGCGGCGGCCGCCAGGCCGGCAAGGCCGGCGCGACAGCGGTGCCGGGTACCGCGCCGGCCGCTTCGGTCGGCGCCGGGGTCGGATCGCCGGGGCGGGCAAAGGCGGGCTGCAACAGGATGCTGGCGCCCGCCACCGCCATCAACGCGCCGGCGACGGCGCACTGCGACAGCAGGCTCGGGCGCATACTGCCGTTCTGCCGGATCAACCTGACCCGCGCCCCGAGCGTCTCGGCGCACGCGTCGCCGAAAGCCAGCGTGGGCCGCGGCGGGGTGCGGAACACCGCCTGCTGCAGCTTCGACTGCAATTTCAATTGCAACACCAGCGCGGCCGCGTATTGCTGGCGTTGCGGCTGCGGACGGCCGGCCAACACCAGGCGGTCGCAGCTTATCTCCTGCGCCCAATTCAAGCGGGCGCCGAGTTTGCGCATGATCGGGTTGAACCACAGCGCGGTTTGCGCCAGCAGGCTCGCGCACAGCCACCAGGGATCGCGGCGGCGCCAATGGGTCAATTCATGCGCGACGATCATCTGCTGCTGTTGCGGATCGAAGTCGCGCAAATGGCGCGGCAGCAAGAGGCGCGGCCGGAGGATGCCGATCAGCATCGGCGAAATCGCGGCCGGCGTCTCCAGCACCGCCAGGTTGCACCGTGCAAGACGGCGCAATTGCGCATCGTCGAACGCCGGATGCCGGTGCAGCGCGGCGGCGTCCAGCACGCTGGCCGATGCCAGCAGGCCGCGCAATTCATGCCGCGCGGCCCGCCAGCGCAAGACGGCATGGAACAGTCCGGCGCCGTAGAGCAACACCCAGAGGTAGGACAACGCCCTGATCCAGCGGCCGCCGGCGGCATCGCCCGACGCCTCCTGCCCGCCAAGCTCCGGCGCAAGATCGGCCTGCGCCAAGACCGTCGTCGACAGCGCATCGGCGCCGGCCGGCGCAGCGGCGAACGTGAACCCGTTCAGCACGCTGAACCGCGCAGTCTGCGGCAGCAGGACCAGCACGAACGCCGCCACCGCCAGCGCTTGCGCCAGCAGCCAGACCGCGCGCTGCGCCGCCAGGCCGGGCCGGATCCGCAACGCCAGCTTCAACACCGCCCATATGCCGAGCGCCACCACGATGGAATTGAAACTGGCCTGCGCGAACAAGAGGACGAACATATCGATCGGCATCGTCATGACGACTTCTCCTTGCCGTCCGGCCAGTCGCGCAACATTTGTTCGAGTTCGGCCAGCTCTTGCTGGTCGACCAGTTTGCTGCCGGTAAACATATGGATCGGCAAGGGAGCGTCGAGCTCCATCACGCGCTGCCCGAAATCGTGGGCGAATGCGGCCAGCGTGCCCACTTTGTCGACCGCCGCCGCATATACCTGCACGCCGTGCTCGGTACGCTGGCTGACCATCTGCTTTTCCAGCATCCGTTCCAGGGTCTTGCGCGTGGACGAGAACGACCAAGCCAGTTCGGCGACCGCGCGCTCATGGATTTCACGGGCGGAAAGAGGCTGTTCTTTCCATAAGACTTTCAATAGGCTCAGTTCCGAGACGGAGGGAATCGACATGGGAAGGGCTCCAATGAGGTTTGTGACCAATGACGCAACTATGTGACAAATGTCGCATATGGTCAAGGAGTTTTTGCGACATTTGTCGCAAGCATCGATTCGCGGGCCTCGGAACGGCGCTCAGGCAGCGGCGATGGCGGCTTTCATCCTGGCGCGCCAGGCATTCGGCGTCGTTCCCGTCATTTGCTTGAAGACTTGGCGGAAATGCGCGACGTCGCGATAGCCGACCTGGGCGGCGATCGCGTCGATGCCCTCGGCCGCATGCGCGAGCCGATGCTTGGCGCTTTCGATGCGCAAGCGCTGCAGGTATTCGTTGGGAGTGTCGCCGGTGGCCTTCTTGAAGCGGCGCTTGAAGTTGCGCTCGCTCATGGTCGCCACCCCGGCCAGCACTTCGACGTTCAAGGGTTCGGCGAGATGCTGTTCCATGTGGCGTTGCGCCCTCAGGACGGCGGCATCCTCATGCTTCTTCTGGAAATCGAACAAGGCATAGGCAGTCTGCCGCTCGCGCCAGCCGTCGAGCACCAGCGCGCGCGCCACGTGGTCGGCGGCCTGGTAGCCGCACCAATGCTCGACCAGGTACAGGCAGAGTTCGGCATAGGCATTGATGCCGCCCGAGCAGAGAATGTCGCCGTCATGCGTGAGCATGCGCTCGGGCCGCAGGTCGACCTCGGGATAGCATTGCCGGAACATGGGCACGAAACCCCAGTGCGTCGTGGCGGCGCGGCCGTTCAGCAATCCGGCTTCGGCCAGCACGAAGGCGCCGGTGCAGATGCTCGCCAGCTGCGCCCCTTGGCGATGCAGGCGCAATAGCTCAGGAATCACATCCCGGGCCCAGTCGCCACGCTCGGCGACGTTGGCGGCGGTCACGATGACGAGGTCGGCGGCGGCGATCTCGGAGAGCGCGCAGTGCGGCACCAGGCGCAAGCCATTCAGGCAGCGGACCTCGCCGGCGCCAACGCCGGCAAGGCGGACATTGAAATACGGCGCCGGATTGGTTTCGCACAATTGATTCCACAGCCGCCCCGCCTGGGTGAAGATATCCATCGGTCCGGCAACCGTGGTCGGCAAGGTTCCCGGCATGGCCAGGATCGCGACCTCGACCGGACGGTTTCTGGCCTGTTTTCCCTCGTTGTTTGGCACGCGGCACGCTCACTTTCCTTGTGCGGCGCTGCTAGACTGAACGCTCCATCAACTCGAATTTCCATCCCCATGAGCGAAGCGCCGCGTTATCCATACACCGTAACATGGTCCGATCTCGACGCCAACGTCCACTTGCGCAACACAGGCTATCTCGACTATGCCGCGCAGACGCGTTTCCTGTACCTGGCAGGGCAAGGCTTCACGCCGGCCGAATTCAAGGCGGCCGGCATCGGGCCGATCGTGTTTTCCGAGGAAATCCGCTATCTGCGCGAATTGCGCTTTCTCGAGGAATTCTCGGTCACGATCGAACTCGGCGGCATCAACGCGGAGGGCAGCAAGTTCATCATGGTCAATCGCTTCCTGAAGAAGGACGGCACGGTGTCGGCCGAGGTGCTTACGCGCGGCGCATGGTTCGATCTGCGCGAACGCCGCGTCGCGGTGCCGCCGGAGGCATTGACGCAAGCGCTGCTGCGCCTGCCGCGGACCGAGCCGTTCGAGCAGCTATGAAACCCGGCGCCCGCGTCGCGATCAAGATCAAGCGCGTCTACGACGCGCCGGCCGCGAGCGACGGCAAGCGCATCCTGGTCGACCGCTTGTGGCCGCGCGGCATCGCCAAGGCGCAAGCGGACATCGCGCATTGGGCGAAGAGCATTTCGCCTTCCAACGAACTGCGCAAGTGGTACGGCCACGATCCGGAGAAGTGGGAAGAATTCCGCCTGCGCTATTTCGCCGAGCTCGACGCCAATCCCGATGGCATGCGGGAATTGCTCGCGCATCTCGACACCCGCGCGGCGACCTTTCTGTTCAGCAGCAAGGAATTGCTGATCAATAATGCGGCCGCGCTGAAGGATTACGTCGAAGCGCGCTTGGGATAGGAAGGCGCCAGTCCGAGCGCGCGCCGGTCGCGGCGGTCGAAGGCGGCGGCCTCCTTCCGGAGCCATTGCTCGAACGCCTCCAGGTGCGGCGGCTTGGCGCGGCCGGCGGCCGTGACGATGTAATAGGAATGCGGCGCCGGCACGATCAGATCGAACAAGCGGACGAGACATCCCGCCGCCAGATCCGCCGATACCAGCGCGCTGCGCCCGATGGCGATGCCTTGTCCGGCCATGGCCGCCCCCAGCATCAGCGTGCTGTCGCTGTAATGGGCGTCGTACGGGAACTCGGCGGCGTCGAAGCCGGCTTGCCTGGTCCAGGCGTCCCATTCGATCTGACATTCGTCGCGCAGGATGCGGTAGCGTTTGAGGCCGGCGATCGAGACCGGCAGGCGGCCCTGGTTGAAGCTCGGACTGCACACCGGGAACAGCCATTCGTCGAGCAGCTTCGTCGCCGAGCATCCTTTCCATTCGCCGCGCCCGTAGCGGATCGCGATGTCGGCTTCGGAACGGTCGAGATCCTTCAACTCGGTCGAGGCCTTGATATGCACGGCCACATGCGGCTGCAGCTTCTGGAACTTGGCCAGGCGCGGCAGCAGCCAGCGGTTGGCGAACGATTGCAGGGTCGTCACGGTGATCGACGGCGCCTGCGTCAAGGCGCCGACTTCCATCACCGCGCGCTCGATCTGCTTCAGCGCCGGCTGCAGGCGGCGAAACAGCAGCGCGCCTTCGCGGGTCAGCAGCATTTGCCGGCCTTGCCGCTCGAACAGTGCGACGCCGAGTGCCTGCTCAAGCTGCCGGATCTGCTGGCTGACGGCGCTATGCGTGACATGCAGCTCGGCGGCGGCCAGCGAATAACTCCGGTGGCGCGCCGCCGATTCGAACGTATGCAAGCTGTTCAGGGAGGTCGGTCGCATTCCTGCATTGTTAGTTTTTCTAACAAGTCATGTCAAATAAAATCGTTCGTCATGGCGGCGCGCGATGTCTACACTTGCCATTCCTCGCTCGAATGGAAACCTTCGAAAATCATGTCCGGAACCAATATCGCGCGGCTCTTCCTGCTCGGCGCCATCTGGGGCAGCAGCTTCATGCTGATGCGCATCGCGGCGCCCGCGCTCGGCCCGCTGACGACCGCCTTCGGCCGCATCCTGCTCGGCGGCATCGCCCTCTACCTGTTCGCGCGCTCGCGCGGCATCGATTTCAGCTGGCGCCGCAACGGCCGCATCTATCTCGTCATCGGCGTCGTCAATACCGCGGTGCCGTTCGCCCTGTTCGCCTGGGCGGCGCTCCATGTGCCGTCGGCCTATAGCGCGACCATGAATGCCATGGCGCCGGTGTTCACCGGCATGTTCGGCTTTCTGCTGCTGGCGGAGCGCTTGACGGCGGCGCGCGCCGCCGCCTTCGCGCTCGGCCTGATCGGCGTGGCGGTGCTGGTCAGGATCGGTCCGGTGCCGATCACCGCGCAGGTCGTGCTCGGCATCCTGGCCGGCCTGAGCGCGGCGGTCTGCTACGGCTTCGCGGCGGTGTTCACGCGCATGAAAGCGGCCGACATTCCGCCGCTGGCGACCGCCACCGGCAGCCAATTGAGCGCGGCGCTCGCGTTGTTGCCGTTCGCGCTGCCGGAACTTCCGCATGCCGTCGCCCACGGCACGCCGGCGGCGGGGCTGGCGCTCGCCGTTCTCGGCATCGTCTGCACAGGGTTGGCCTACGCCTTGTTTTTCCAGCTGATTTCCGCCGAAGGTCCGGGCAAGGCGGTCATGGTCACCTTCCTGATCCCGGCCGCCGCCGCGATCTGGGCCCGGTTGTTCCTGGGCGAGCCGATCACCGCGGGCACGGTCGCCGGCCTGATCGTCGTGCTGTGCGCGACGGCGCTCGCGCTCGGCCTGTTCGGCCAGGTGAAGTCGCTGCTCCGGCCCGCCGCCGTCAAGCCGTGAGCAATTGCCGCGCCGACCGGACCAGGATGTTCGACATCCGTTCCAGGCGCGGCGACTGCACTTTCCAACGGTGCCAGTACAGGCCGACGTCGAGCGGCGCGGCAGGCAGAAGATCGATGAGCGCGCCGCCGTCCTGCAATGCGCGCATCTGCAGTTCCGGCAGCATGCCCCAGCCGAGTCCGCAACGGATCGCCTGCATATAGGGTTCCGACGCCGGCACGTAATGGCAGGGATAGCCGCCCTCCGGCAAACCGAAATGCCGCAAGAGGAAATCGGCCTGGAGCTTGTCCTTGCGATCGAACACCATGACCGGCGCGCGCCGCGCCGCCGCGCGCGTCATGCCGCGCGCGAACCAGCGCTTCTTGAATTCCGGCGTCGCCATGGCGCGATAACGCATCACGCCGAGCGACTCCGCCACGCAGCCGCGCATCGCTTGCGGCTCGGTCGATACGCAACCGAGGGCGCGCCCGGCTTCGAGCAAGGCGTAAGTATGGTCCTGGTCGTCGACGATCAGGTCCAGCAGCACCTGTTCCTCGATCAGGAAGGATGCGAGCGCCGGCAGGAACCAGCTGCCGAGACTGTCCGCATTGACCGCGACGGCCACCGTCAACGGCTCAGCCAGGTCGCCGGCGAACTCCGCTTCCAGGTCCCGCTCCAGCAAGTGCGCGCGGCGCAGGTATTGCAGCAGGCGCTGGCCGGCCGGCGTGGCGCGGCAAGGCCGCCCGCGCAGCACGAGCGGCTTGCCGAGCGCTTCTTCGAGCGCGCGCACGCGTTGCGAGACGGCCGACGGCGTCAAATGCAGGCGCAGCGCCGCCTGCTCGAAGCTGCCGCTATCGATGACGGCCAGGACGGCGTCGCATTGCCGAGGCTCGAGCTTCATGTCGCGCTTCCTTTGTCTTGATTAAGCAAATTTTAGCTTTCCTGAACAATATTAACTTCGCTTCATCCAGAAGGCGAGCGCGAGCAGAATGACGCTTGGCAAACCGGGAGAGGGAAGAATGATGCTGGCGTTTTTTCTGAAAGGGTTCGGGCTCGGCGCCGGGCTCATCGTGGCGATCGGCGCGCAGAACGCGCATGTGCTCAAGAGCGGCATCAAGGGCGAGCACGTCGGTCTGACGGTGGCGATCTGCATCGTCTGCGACATCGTCTTGATCGCGGCCGGCGTCGCCGGCATGGGCGCCGTGATCCGGGACAATCCGTTGCTGCTCGCCGCCGCGCGCTGGGGCGGCGCCGGCTTTCTCGCCTGGTACGGCTTGCGCACGCTGGGGGCCGCCTGGCGCGGAGACGCATTGCGGGTGGACACCGCAGCAGGAGCCATCCCGATGCGCCAGGCGGCTTCCACCACGCTGGCGCTGACCCTGCTCAACCCGCATGTCTATCTCGATACCGTCGTATTGCTGGGGGCGATCGGCGCGCAGCAGGCCGGCGGCGGGAAGCCATGGTTCATGGCCGGCGCAATGAGCGCATCGACCGCCTGGTTCATCCTGCTCGGATTCGGCGCACGCCGGCTGGCGCCGTGGTTCGCCAAGCCTGCCGCGTGGCGCATGCTCGACGCCGGCATCGCCTGTTTCATGCTGGCGTTGGCGGCATCGCTTGCGATCGGCGGCTAAGAGGCTGTCAGAGCACTCCGAATTGCCATCCAAAGAACACCGCCAGGCCGACCACGATGGTCAGCAATTGGCGGCGCGTCCATGCGCACACTGCGATGGCGGCCAGTGCGGCGATCAATTGCGGGTTGCGGACTGTCAGTTCGAGGCCGCCGCCGTGCGGCGCCAGCACCATCGGCACGATGATGGCCGTCAGCACCGTCACCGGCACGAAGCCGAGCGCCTGCTTCAGCCACGCGGGAAAGGCGGCGCGGTCTCCGAGCAGGAAAATGCCGGCCTTGATCGCGACCGTGATCGCCGCCATGCCGAGAATCAGGATCGTGTAATTCATGTGCGCTCCACGGAGATGCCGCCATGCGCCTGCCTGCGCGTCAAGGCCATGCCGACCGCCACGCCGATCAGGATCGCCGCCAGCAAACCCAGTTTGTACGGCAGGTCCTTGAAGAGATAGGCGAAGACGCCGGCCGCGAGCGCCGCCGCGATATGCGGCAGGCGATTCAATTGCGGCACGACGATGGCGATGAAGGTCGCGACCATCGCGAAGTCAAGGCCGAGCGACTGCAATTGCGGAAACGTCGCGCCGAACAGCAGGCCGGCCAGCGTCCACAGTTGCCAATTCACGTACATCGACGCGCCGGAACCGAGGAAATACCAATGGCCGAGCGGCGTTTGCGCATGCTTGAGGTAATAGGCGTTCATCACGGCGAAGGTTTCGTCGGTCAGCAGAAAACCGAGCCCGAAACGCCAGCGCAACGGCAGATGAGCCACGTGCGGCAGCAGGGTCGCCGAATACAGCATGTGGCGCAGGTTAACGATGAAGGTGGCAAGCCAGATGACCAGCATGCCGGCGTGGCCCGCGACCAGGCCGACGCCGATGAACTGGCTCGAGCCGGCGAAGACGCTCATCGACATCAGCTGCCCTTGCCAGGGAGCCAGCGGGCTCGTCGCGGCAAGCGTGCCGAAGATGACGCCGAACGGCGCGGCGCCGACCAGCATCGGCACCGTATCGCGCATGCCGGCGGCGAAACTGGAAAGTCGTGTGGAGTGCTGCATTGCTGAAACCATCCTTTCGCGGCCATGGTAACGAGCCTCGGCGCACGGCGCTTGTACGTTCTTGCGCCGGCCGCCGCGCCGGACGGACGTCAGCCGGCCTGCCAGCGCCCCGGCGCGACGCCGTAGGCGCGCTTGAAATGGCGCGTGAAATGGCTTTGATCGGTAAAGCCGGTGGCGGCCGCCGCATCGGATACCCGCATGCCCTGCCGCAGCAGCGCCTGGGCGCTATTGAGGCGCAACTGGTTGCGCCAGGCATGCGGCGGCATGCCGGTCATGCGCGAAAACAGGCGCGCGACATGGAACGGCGACAAGTCGACCGACGATGCCAGCTCGGCCAGGCTCAGCGGCTCGCACAGATCGGCCGCCAATCGCGCCTTGAGCGCCTCGACCCGCGCCGCATCGGGATGCAGTTGCGCCGGCTCCGGCCGGGTACGCCCGTGGCGCGTGATCAGCAGCGCGAACGCGGCGGTCAGCGCGGTCTGCGCGGCCAAGGGATCGCCGCCCGCTTCGAGCAGGCGATGCGCGCGCGCCAGCCCGGCCGCTACCTCGGCGTCGTGGATCACGTCGTTCGGCAGCCACGGCACGCCGGCCTTGCGGCCCGTGATGTCGCTCGCCAATTGCCGCATCCATGCCGCCGTCGGATAGAACGCGCGGCTGGCCCAGCCGAAGTCGGTATGTCTTTCCCCGGTATGCACTTCGCCGGGGTTGATGGCGGCGATGTAGCCGACCCCGGCGATGCGGGTCGTGCCGCGGTACAGATAGCTTTGCGCGCCGGCCTGGATCACGGGAATGGAAAACGTCTCGTGCCAATGCGGCGCGAATGCCTGGGCGTAGTACTCGGCCGTCAGCAATTCCGCGTCGGGCATGAGCGGGGTACGCCAATAGCGCGGGTTGTCATGAAAGCGTTGCGCCATCGCGGCCTCACTTCGGAGTCAATGCGGCGCTTGCGGCCGCGCGCGGCGGGCGGATGGCGGCGAGATAGCACGCCAGCGACACGCACGACACCGCGCACAATGTCCCGAGCAGCCAGTAAGGCGAAGGCATGGCCGCGACCAGCGCCGCGATCGCGAGCGGGCCGGCGGCGCGGGCGACGAGGGCGGGACCGGCCATGGCGCCGGCGATCGCGCCGTAGTTCTCGCGGCCGAACAGGCCCTGCGGAATGGTGCCGCGCACGATCGTCATGATGCCGTTGGATAACCCGTACAGCACGCAGAAGACGGCTGTCGCGATCTCGTGGCGGCCGAAGAAGATCAGCGCCAGCAACGCGGCCGGCAAGGCGGAGAACACCAGCTTGCCGACGGTCGGCGGCGCGATGCGGTGCCCCAGCGCCATCTCGCCCAGCCGTCCGGCGACTTGCAGC
>Ga0196972_1000043_pt1 | contig 120431 bp, 109 predicted proteins | sample S1v_2013CmetaG_FD_148618 | JGI IMG/M metagenome (GOLD analysis project Ga0196972, IMG submission 148618) | Soil microbial communities from Anza Borrego desert, Southern California, United States - S1+v_20-13C | ecosystem: Environmental > Terrestrial > Soil > Desert | place: USA: California...
ACCATCGATGTCGTTTGACGCAAGCGAACCAGGCTAAAATCCCGACCACACATGGCATGCAACGCAGCAAGATTTATAGGAAATCAGGTTCAGCAAACCAATGCCGGATCAATAGTGCCGCTTGTGCCAAGCGGCGAGCATCATTGCCGACCTCCAGACCGGCCAACTCAGCATCCCGGCCGGGCCAGAAAAAAATGAGTATCCGCCGCGTCTCGTGCTCGTCATAAATCAGCTCATGGTCAGCAAGGTCGGGAATCTTCAGCAGGATGCTTCCCATGTCCGCTTTCTCCTGTTTATCAAAGATGGAGTCTGGATCAGCTAACTGGCGTCATGTCGCCCATGCACCTAGTCCGCTTACTTCGGTGGACCGGGTCGCTTCAGGGACCAAAATCTATTGACGGGCTTGATCCGCAGAGATCTTACGGGACCGATTGTAAAATTGTTATTATTGCAACTTTAGTAGCAAGCCCCCAACAGGATCCTAGGACCGAAAGGCGAAGCGTCTTCCGTCGAATACCTGTATTGGATGTATCTGGAGCGAATCATGCGGTGGAATGCACTTCGCTTTTCCGCCCTACTGTGCTACCAAGCTACGCGAGCTTCCGATCGAGGAGCCGCCCTTTGGCGGCCCCTCATGTCGAACATTAAAATTGACTACAGGGCACCTGATGATTTCGATTTTTCCCAAACGGCCAGTCTCCATGAAAGCTGCCACATTTGTTGTCTTCGGGATTATCAGCCTGAGCGCCACGGCTGAAATCAGCGAGAACATTAATCAATCCACCGGCTTGATTTATCGCGAGTACCAAACCGAGTATGACTCAGGAAGCAGGCACTTCTCGGCAGGTTCACTTATCGGGCGCAATCGGGACAGCACACTTTTTGTATTGCGGTTCTCGCAGATTTCCAGGAATCGTTACTATCAGAATTGCCGAGTTGGGTTCCTGGTAAACGATGAGAGATTAGATGTCGGGCCATCTGAGTACCAGATGAGCGATCTTAGCGGTGGCTATGTACTTGAAACAGTCCGAGTCTATCCATCCGCTTTAGTGATGGAAGCATCCGGAAATGCGAAAACGGTGCAATACAGAATTTGCGATGACAAGTTTGATTTGAAGGCCGAAGATATCAGAGGAATCAAGGAGCTGGTAACCAGGACAAAATAGCCAGCGTAGGCTGGGATGCAATCCCGGCAACAATCCCTCATTCACCCACTGCCAGATCCGGCGCATCCGTCGATGCCGCCCAATTCGCCGGATAAACGCCACATTCCACATAACGATGAAATGAAGAAGGCGGCCAATCGACAGCCCGTTCCACATGCCCATGATTAATCGGATTGGTGTGGATGCCACAACCGCGCCACCTTTACAGACCGCCCCGAAGGCGGTTCATTTCGTCAACGAATCAACCAGCCCGTAGACGCTGTAGCCGATCATGTAAGGCAGCTTGTAGTCCGGGAAGGCTGCAGCGATGCGCCGCTCCAGTTCCTTGTAGTGCGAGGTCTTTTTCTCCGGGTCGTGCAACTCGTGCTTACGCTCGCCGAGCTCCCCGACATAGGTTTTGACGAGTTCGTCCGCGCGTGCCAGGTAGCGCTGCTGCTCCTTGATCGCGCTATCCACGGGGATAAATTCGCCGCGACCGCCATAGACCTTGGCGTTCGGCTTTTTGCCGGCGATGGCACGCAATTCGCCGACAGCCTCGCTCCAGCGTTTGAGGTCAGCGTGTGGCCGCCCCTGATTCAGACCGCCTTCCAGCCACAAATGCGCCTTGGTATGGACCAGGTCTCCCACGATCAAGTCACCGGTCTTGTTGATGCGAACGACGACCTGCTTGTTCGTTACGCCAGGGTTGTTGAGTTCAAACAGGCTGATGGTCTCGCCGGATTTGAGAGGAATCGTGGTCTTCTTGAGAAAGGTTTTCTTGACGTTTTCAAAGGCTGGGTACTGGCCCGGCTGAAACGCCTTGGCTGAGTTGACCCAGAAGTTCTCCTTGTACACATGCACGACCGGCATTTCGCGGGCAACCGCTTCGCTGGCAATCGATTCGATGCCCAGTTTATGCAGATAGGACAGGCCATTGTATTTGTCCGGGTTGGCATGCGTGATGATCACGCGGGTGATTGGCGATGTGGTCTTGCGCCGGACTTCTTCGACCATCGCTTCGGTCAACTTAGGGACGAACTGTGTGTCGATCAGTGTCACTTCCTTGCCATCGTCGTAGTAGAAGGTATGGGTGTCGAACCCGTTCGAATCGGACGTATAGACGCCGAGCACACCGGCCAAGACAGCGGATGAAGCGATGGCCGACATCGAACCGGCGGCAAGGATGAGCAGCCGGGAGACAGTTTTTTTCATGTGCGATCCCCTTTGGAATGAAACCATTTGCAATCGTGGGCGAGTTGAACAGCACAGGCGGACGCCATGTGCACGCACGAAAGTATGTGGATTCGAAGGCCGGGGATAAACTGCGTGATGGTTTCAGGACTGGAAACCATGGGTGTGCAATCGATGAGCGAGCGTAGTGTGCGCTCCGCGCACCGATTCGAAGAAATCACCTCCGGGAGGTCCAACCCTAGACCGGATAAACAACGGTGCGCAAGGCGCGCCCTACGCTTGCTTTGCAGCGCATCAGTCAACGATTGCGCAGACTTCTTTTTGCCGCACGCAAGGCCGCGAGGAGTTGCCCGGCCATGCGCCAGTGCAAGCTGCTGTCCATGCGCGCATGGCGCAGTACCCAGCGGTTCGCCGTCAGCGCATAGCCCTTGCACGCGGTGTGCACAGCTGCGCCGGCATGGCGCGCCAGCGCGCCGGGAGAACGGTACAACGCGAGATGATGCAAAGGCTGGACTTCGCCAAGCAGGGCCGTCTTGCAGTCGTTCCAGCCGTGTCCGAGATGAAAGCGCTCGGCACCCGTTTCGATGGCATGGCATATGGCGAGGTAATTGCAGAGCATGCCCAGGCGATGGTCATCAAAGGCCGGATCGTGGGCATTGACACGCGAAAAGCAATCCCTCTCAAAGCGAAACATGATGGTGCCGCCAGCGATCCGGTCGTCGATTTCCGCCAGCAGCAGGAGTCCGCTTTGCTGCACCATGCGGACGATGCGGCGTGTCTCCTCTTCGTCGATACCGAAACGAACGTGCTTGGCGGCGATGCGCTGGCGGCTCAGTTCGATGATGCGGCGGATCCGGCACTCGTCGGCGTCGCTGCGTTCCAGTATCCGGTAGCAGAAAGAAGGAAAATCGCGCTCGAGCCGGTTGCGATGACGCTTCAGGTTCTTGCGTGTTGCCGGTCCCAGCAGCGCGAGATATTCCTGCGGCGAGGGCGGCAGGTTGACAACGAAGTCCTCGGTACAGAAGGCTTTCTGGTGCAAGAACGGAATCTGCCGCGCATCCGTCTGCACCGCGTGGAACTCAATCACGTCGGTCATGGGCAAAGCCGCAAACATGTGGCGCGCAAAACGGACCACTTCCGCCGCATCAAGGCGCATGCCTTCGTTGACGACACGTACGCTGTCCGCCTCCCGGTGAAAAAGAAAGACCGCAGCCGGCGTACCGTTACAGCGCGCCACATAGGTGCTGACACCTGCCAGACCGTCGCAGGCATGAAAGTGCGCAAGCGAGGCGTAGAGCGTCCCGTACAGCCTGTCCAGTTCGGAACCGATGAAGGATGGCACTTCATTCTCGTACACCTCGACCTCGGCGGCATCCGAACCCGCGAGGAAGTGCTTCGCGTCGAAAGACAACATATATCGCGGTCGGCGCTGGCATCGCATGCCGCACCTTCCGCTCTCCGGGACTCGTTGGAACGGCGGATTGTATGCAAGCCCGCCTATATTTGGATTCCGAGCAGACCGATACCGGGAAGTTCCCTCTCCGCAGGATCTTGCTGCGATTCATTATGGCTCGTTGCTGGATGTGGCTGCGTAGAACTTCGGTACGTCGCGCACGTATCGCCGGGTCTTCTTGCACAACGGCATGTCCTTGTACTTGCGTACATTGCCGGGAGCGGAGTTGCAGGCGACGAGCACCTCGTTGAAGGTGGTGCGCGCGCGCATCAGGTACTTCAGTGCCGAAGCGCGGAAACTCTTGGCTACCGTTGTTGAACGGGATAAGCCAATAACTGCCATTGAACAGGCCCATTATTTGGGTTGTGCTGCCGATGATTTTGAGGCGGCAAGATATGTCCACCTGCGATTGATATTTCATCACCACACGATGTGCATCGATAAATGCCTGGGTACGGGGCCGCTGTCCCTGGGCTATGTTTCGCGTCGAACGCTTGGTCATTAGATTGACTGCGCTGAATGTTGATGGAGCTGCGTGTTGCTTCGGTACAATGGCTAGCTCTTAACCTCCTTCCACACCGCCAGTTATGCCAACCCAACTCATTCCACTTTCCTTTGTTGAGGTGTTGGCTGGTGCCGTTACGGTGTTGGCCATTTTTTTTGTTCTACTTTCACTTTTTCCAAGAATTCAATCGCATGCAGTTCGACTGCTTGCCCTGTTGTTCGTTGTCGGCTTGGCGCTTATTGCAAATCATCCTTCGACGTATTTTGCCGCGATTTTCGTGGTGGCTACCGCAGTTACGGAACTCGAATTTCTTCAGAATCTTGCTGCAATTATTCGAGGTAATAAGGAATATTTTCAATACAAACTCGAGACTCTTTCTAGAGAGCAGATCGAAAGGAAAGTAAAAGCCGAACAAGAAAAGCTGGCTGCGGGAGAGGCCATTGCGGAAACAATCGTACAGCAGACGGAATCGCCGAATACTGAGGGCGTGAACGGAAATCACAAGGATATGCCCGAAGACCGAGCGGGTAAGCCTTCAGAACGAGAAGAAGTGAAAATGGAGCGACCGGGCACCGTCGATGCTCCGTCTGAGCGTTCGAACGTGAGTATTTTGCGTGAAGACATTCAACGAATTGTCTCAATGGAGCAGAGGGCTCTCATGAAATTGGAGTGGCACTTAGCCCGACCAATCACGAGGAATGTGCGAATAAAGATTGGAGCAACAGCGTTCGAATTTGACGGAATTGTTACACCAGTAAATAGCGCTGAGCCTGACTTACTAGTCGAGGTGAAGTACGTAGGCGCTTTGCGTCGCCTGTTGGGATTGACTCATTCCTTCTCTCAGCTGGAGCAAAAAGTCCGGGATTATTCGATAGCGCGAGGAAAACCAGCAAAGTTGCACTTAGTTCTGATCCTTAATAATGAACTAATTAATCAAGAAGATTACCTTGCAAGTGTGAAGCATCGAATTGCGCGTAGCAGCATTGACTGCAGCTTTTCGATTTTCGCTAGTGAGGACCTTGAATCGCCAGTGACATTCCACGACTAGCGATAAATTATAGGGCGTCCGTATTTCTTGGTTGATTTGGCGTTGTGCAGGAAGCGTAGGCTGGGATGCAATCCCACAACCGTTCATTCACCCGCTGCGAAATCCGGCACATTCATTGACGCCGGTGCGCGTGTAGGTCCGCATGCGGCATTGATAGCTGGGATTGCATCCCAGCCTACCGCACTGACCGCTGGCGAGCACCTAACTCATGTGCATAAACCGCAACAAGCGAACGCCCTACTACACCTTTTCGAGCGTAGCCCACTCAACCGTGACCCCTGGGCCGAATGCCATCGTAATCAATCGGTCTTCTTTAATAGAATTCAACCTTCTCGCAAGAACAAACATCATGGCGGCAGAGCCCAGATTCCCGATACTCTGCAGTGTGTCGTACGACGATTGCAGCGCATCGTCTTCCCACCCCAGATCCTCGAACACTTTACCGACATGATCGAGTATGTTAGGACCTCCCGGGTGTATGCCTAATGCCGGCTTCGGCGCGGAAGAGTCGGGATAGAGTTTTTTCAGTAACTCGCTACCCTGCTGTTCTTTAAAATATAGGCCCAACCGTTTCCCGACCTCCCTGCTCAATGTCATCTTGTATCCGGTCTGTTCAGGATCGACGGGTGGCACAAGGCCAAGCAGTTCGGTACTATCAGGCACAAGTGACATTCCTGTGCGTGTATATTTCCACTGCCCTTCAGGAGCAAGAACAATGGCTGCCGCCCCATCTGCAAATAGTGAATGGGCGACCAGAGAAGAAAGGTCGGTTGAAGTTACATCGTAATGCGATGAGGCCACCTCTACGGCCACAACCAATACGCCTTTTGCATCGCCGGCCCTGATCACATCGCGCGCCATCCTGAGGCATGTAGCACCGCAAAAACAGCCGTTAAAATTGAGTTCGGCTTTTTGGCAGTCATGCGGAAGGCCCAGCTCGCGCATGATGGACACAGCAATTCCCGGTTCGCTCCAGCCGCTGGTACAGGTGGTAATCACGTGAGTAATGTCTTCCGGCCTTCCCCCCCAGTTATCCAATGCTTTCCTGGCGGCTTCCACGGCAAGCTTGATAGCCGTTTCACTAAAAACCTTCATTCTTTGCCAGTAAGGGGGAATGTATCCGTTTGGCGTATAGATATCGTAGTCGAGGGCGACTTGTTTTGCCTCCTCATAATCGTCAGCCGTTTTATCTTCCGGCAGCCAAAGCGGATGGGAAAAGTGCCTCGTATGTATACCCGTACCGTTTGTAAAGCTCCTCATTCTTGAAATGATGGAATCGCGCTGGCCTTGAAAGCGTCTTATTTTTTCATCTATTTCCAGGAATCGTTCCGTCGAAACCGGATAAGGGAGCGCTGTTCCTATTCCTGCAATATGTGCTTCATTCATTTTGTATCGTTCAATGTCTTATTGTTTGTTGATATTGAAATTTTACTAGAACTCTAATCACGAATTCCTGCGCGGCAAGATCATAGAGAAAGCAAGATGAACGAAGCCGGTAAAGCGACGGTTGTCGTACTCTCAACGCGTGAGTATCCGCTGGTACTTGTTCAGCCAGCGAACAGACGCTCAATTCTCCAACGCCATTTGTATCTGCGCAGTGCGCGACGGTGCTGAGTAGCCGGTCTGACGCGATCTCTTCTGTGCGGCACAATCAGCTCAATGCCGTCGACGGCGAGCTTTTCATCGAGCGGATCACTGTCATAGACACGATCCCCGCCAAGTCCATAGGGCGAAAAAGCGAAACGCCTTCCGTCACAACGTTTCGTTTCCAAAAAAAATGCCCTCCAGTCGGAGGGCGTTCTCTTTGCGAGTGCAGTTCTGATCAAGCTTAGCCGCAAGCCCCAATAGCCCCACAGGCCGTACAAAACTCACACCCATCCTTCTTGATCACGGTGGTATTCCCGCACTCCCTGCAAAGCTTCCCATGCATCGTCGGCGCCGGCTTCGCCGATTGCGCATGCGCCGGCTCATCCGTCACCACACCCATCGCCTTCACCGGCATCCCCTCTTCCGTCAGGATGCCCAGCATCGCATAACGATGAATCACCAGTTGCGCAATATACGCAACGGTAGACGGATAGCTCGCCTGCTTCTCACTGCCAGGCACGCGCGCGAGAAAGTCACCGCGCGGTTCCGAGTAGTTGAGCAGCTTGCGCAGCTTCATCCCGATCCATGCCGGATCCACCACGCGCATGTCATGCGACAGCAGCTTGCACAGCCCATCGAGAGTATGCGGATGCCCACCGGTCAGCCACATGCTGTACGGACGGCGCGTGCCATCGGGCATCTGCAGTTCCTTCAGCATCAGCACGAAGTCGTCTTCGGTAGCCGGGTTGCGCACGTCGGCGACCCAGGCGAGCGTGCCGTCGGTGCCGGTCTTGGGCTCATGCGGTGCGAACAGGGCATCGAGTACCGGCGTCGGGTCGTTTTCCTTCTTGTCTAATGCGCCGAGCTGGTTGTAGTGATATTCGACGAGCTTGGCGAATGCCGCGGTGGCGCTAGGCACTTGCACCATCTGGCCGGTGGGCGGCATCGGCATGTCGAACGGGTCGCCGTAGGCGTTGGACAGCAGCGCGAGGCGGCGGCGCATCCAGCCGCGGTCGTTAGCGCGCATGTCGGTGGACAGGGTCTTGGCGATGGCGTCGAGGCCGCGCGGGGGCTGGCCGCCGAGGACCCAGACTTCGAAGGGCACGCCGTCCTTGTCGCTCACCGCCACCGCGAACTCGCCTTGCGGGGTGTCGATGATTTCGCTGATCCAGCCGTTGGCACCGGCAGGCAGGCTCGGGCGCGACGGCCAGCGCAGCGATGCGAGCGGCGGGGCCATGGCGAGGTCTTTCAACACGAGGCGCTTGTCCTGTTCGGACAGTTGCATCGGCTGCGGGTTGGTCGATGCGGTCGGGACCGAGAGCACCGCGCCGAGCACGCCGTTGGGGCGGTAGGTGGTGATGCCCTTGAGGCCCTGGCGCCAGGCTTCCATGTAGAGGTCCTTGAATTCCTCGTAGGGATAGTCTTCCGGCACGTTGACGGTCTTGGAGATGGCGGCGTCGATGTAGGGGGCGACGGCGGCGACCATCAGCATGTGGTTGATGGCGGAGATCTCGAGCGCGGAGACGAAGGCGTCCGGCAGCTTGCTGGTGTCGTTGCCGAGCGCGCGGTAGACGCGGTAGGCGTGGTCTTCGACGGTGTAGTCCTTCTTGGTGCCGTCGGGCATGCGCTTGGTGCGGTTGTAGAACCAGGAGAATGCGGGCTCGATGCCGTTGGAGGCGTTGTCGGCGAAGGCGAGCGAGATGGTGCCGGTCGGCGCGATCGAGGTGAGGTGCGAGTTGCGGATGCCGTGCTTGGCGATCTTGGCCTTGAGGCCTTCCGGCAGGCGGGAGGCGAAGCCGGCCTTGAGGTATTTGTCCGCGTCGAACAGCGGGAAGGCGCCACGCTCCTGCGCGAGTTCGACCGAGCTTTCATAGGCGGCGTCGCGCATCACGCGCGAGATGTTGGCAGCGAGCATGCGGCCTTCTTCGGTGTCGTAGCGCACGCCGAGCATGATGAGTGCGTCGCCGAGGCCGGTGAAGCCGAGGCCGAGGCGGCGCTTGGCATCCGCTTCGTTTGCCTGTTCCGGCAGCGGCCACTTGGTGGCGATGAGGACGTTGTCGAGCATGCGCACGCCGAGCTTCGTCACCTTGGCGAGCAGGTCGAAGTCGAACTTGGCTTCCGGCGTGAAGGGCTTGTCGACGTAGGCGGTGAGGTTGAGCGAGCCGAGGCAGCAGCAGCCGTAGTCGGGCAGCGGCTGTTCGCCGCAGGGATTGGTCGCTTCGATGTATTCGGCGTAGGCGAGGTTGTTTTCCTGGTTGATGCGGTCGAGGTAGAGCACGCCCGGCTCGGCGGCGTTGTAGGTGCTCTGCATGATCAGGTCCCAGATCAGACGGGCCTGCACCTTCTTGTACACCCACTTGCCGTCGTCGCGCAGGTAGGCGCCCTTGGCCTTGAGGTCGGCGTTGGGCTCGGTCTTGTGCGCGAGTTCGAATTCGCCGTCGCTTTCGACCGCGCGCATGAAGGCATCGGTGACGCCGACGGAGACGTTGAAGTTGTTGAGCTGCCCCTTCTCCTGCTTGACGGTGATGAAGTCGACGATGTCCGGGTGCTCGACATTGAGCACGGCCATCTGCGCACCGCGGCGCGCGCCTGCGGATTCGACGGTTTCGCAGGAGCGGTCGAAGACTTTCATGTAGGAGATGGGACCGGAGGCGCTGGAGCCGGTGCCCTTGACCATCGCACCCTTGGGACGGATGGCGGAGAAGTTGTAGCCGACACCACCGCCGCGACGCATCGTTTCCGCCGCTTGCGCGAGCGCGGTGTAGATGCCTGGCTTGCCGCCGACGTCTTCGGTGATGGAGTCGCCGACCGGTTGCACGAAGCAGTTGATCAGCGTGGTCTGCAGGCCGGTGCCGGCGGCGCTTGAGACGCGGCCGGCGGGGATGAAGCCGTTCTGCATCGCCCACAGGAATTCTTCTGCATATTTTTTACGCAGCTTGGGCTGTTCGATCTCGGCAAGCGCTTTCGATACGCGGGTGATGACCTGGGTGATCGTGGTCTCGTTGCCTTTCGCGTATTTCTCGATCAGCACTTCGGTGGAGATGTCTTGCGGCTCCGCGAGTGCCGCAGCACTGACGATCGCTGCGCTTTCCAGTTTATGCATGAATAGACTCCCTTTTGGCCTGTGGCTATCTGTCTGTTTTAGATGGTTGTGGTGATAAAGAATTCGGGCATGGCCGCGCTGTCAGGCGGCAACCTGCGGGGGCGCTGCCGGGGCCAGGACGAGGGAGAAAGGCGAAAGCATGGATGCAATCATGGTGTGGCTCTTGGTCCTGGATTGAAGGGGCAGCGGGCTGTTCGGCCGCCGGTGAAGCATCGGTTGGCGGCGGCTGGCCATCGAGGATTCTAGCGATGCGCAAAACGCCGCCACCTTGACTCAGATCAAGTATTTCCGGGTCGAAGTGATGTGTGTCTAAGTGACGGGAAAAGAGGGGTAACTTGCGGGTTTTTGGTGTTGGATTTTGTGCGGCGCGGAGGGGTGGTTCGGGCGGGATGGACTGAAGGTGTAACCGTAGTGAAGCGAGATCTTCTGGCCGCATGCGGGCACTTGTGTTGGCACGCCAACTCCCCTTCCCCGTCGCTCCCGCGCAGGCGGGAATCCATAGGGAGTCAGCTGTATCGCCCGGCTTATGGATTCCCGCCTGCGCGGGAATGACGGGGTAAGTTAATCACGTGCTCCAACACAAGCGCCCGCGCTCGTGCCACATCAAACCTCAATCCTTCTTCCACCGGTTATGCCCCACAAACTCCTCCCATGTGAGAAAGCCGTCCTTGTCCTTGTCGTACCTCTCGAAGTGTTCGGCGACATAAGGCAGAGTCTTCGATGCCTCTTCCGGCGAGATGCGGTTGTCCTTGTCCGCATCGGCGGCATTGAACTTGTCCTGCGCCTGCTTGTGCGCGAGGCGGGCCATGTCGCCCTTGCGGCCTTCCTGGTCGAGCTTGGGAACGATGGTTTGGGCGTGCGCCATACCAATGGCGGCGATCAGGACGAACAGAAGCGATACGGCTTTCATGATGCTTTCCTTTGAGAATGATTGCTGACCATCCTAAGGACTTGCATCGCCCTGCTCCAGCATCTGGATCAAACGGGCAAAAAAAACCCGCTGCCTTGCGGTAGCGGGTTAAATCCAATTCTAGGAGAGTTGGAGGAGACAGGTGAACTATAGTCCTCCCAGATATACGTGTCTGCTTTATTGTCGTGATATCGGATATATGAAGATGTTATATCAGGAGAAATATTGCACGGTGTTGGTGCATTCCCGTCTGCAAGGTTAATTCGAGTGCGGCAAGGTCAAGACTTTTTCCCCGGCGGCCCGATGGCGCACCGTTTCCGAGGCAGGCGAACCTGCAAATACGCGACAAAAATGCGACACCGCAAATGGAAAAGCCCGCTCGGCTTCTGGCCAAGCGGGCTTTATTTGTCTCCTGCCCCATCCTGTGATGGATTTTTTTTAGAGTCGAAATCTTACACCGAAGTCTTCATTTGTAGTCAATCCGCAAATGCCGCCCGTTGCAAACGCACAGTTGACAGACAGAAAAAAACCCGCCGGGGCAGTCGCCGGGCGGGTTTTCGCGTCGGAATACAAGAGTAGATTCCTGGACCCCTAACCTATCTGGAGAGTGGATCCAGTTAGTGAATCTGCTCTTCTATTCGCACTCTTTTTCATGAGCGCTTGGGTTGACTATATTCATTTCCGCGCCGCTGCGCAAGTAAACGATTGCGGAAAAAGCGACATAATTTCAGTGATATAGCGCGTTATATGGATGTCATTTATCAAGTAACAATCGCGCGCGTGTGCATGAAAAACCGGTGGGGGATTTCCTTGTCCAAGCAGCATGTATGCCCTTTTACCGGAGCCGCCATGCCTACCTTAGCCGTACACAACAACATCAACATCGTGACCCTGTACCGTGACGATGACCTTTCGGAACATTGCCAGCCAGGTGACGTTGCGCTCAAGCAGGAAGACGGTCACTGGATGACGTATGAAGTCCGCGGCACCGGGCAAGTTGCGCCGGTCGGCTTCCCTTGCGAGAGCTACGACAAGGCGATGGAGCTGGCAAAGGCAGCCACCGAGCACGCCACCCAATCGAAGTGACCTGCCCGCATTCCCCATTTCGGGAACAAATCGCCCCTCTCCCCCCGGGCAAATTGATCTGAAACAGGGATTCCGGCAAATCCCCTGCGTTGCCTCCTGGAATGGCAATTGGCTCGCAGATAATTCCCTTGGTAAAGAAAAGTCTTGAAACGGGCCCGGGGTCGGTTCCACGTTGAGCCGCGTGGTTCGTCGTGCACGAACAAACGGGCCGCAACACGAAGAACACCGACATGCGTTCCCAGCCCGCACTGCGCCTTGCCGTGTTGCCCCGTATTGCCGCCCTGTTGGCGGACTGCGCGAGCCATATCATTCGCGGCCAGGCGGCAGAAACGAGGTAATCGATGAAACCCTGGCTGCCGATGTTGCTGGCGATGCAGACGGACAACCTGGGCTTTTGCGATGAGCGGGGCAACTTCCAGATCGCCGGGCGCGCGCAGTGCGATGCAAACGGGAAGGTGTCGATCGTGCCGGGCGAGCGCACCGTGGGGCCGATGGGCGACAAGCGAATTTTCCGGTTCCTGGAGGCGTATGCGAATTTTTCGATCCGCTTCAAGTCGGGATTGCTCAAGCCGCGCGCCAACGGTGTCACCTGTCAGTCCGTGCGGGAGTTCTGCTCCCCAATAGAGTGATGGTCAGTGGTGGCATACTGCTCGCCATGCACAGCCACGCCAATGACCTCGACATGCCTGTCCGCGCCATGACCAGCCGCAACCGCTTCGCGGATGAATCGGAGCGGCCGTGGTGAAACGCCTTCTCTACGCGCTGCCGCTCGCATTCATGCTGCCCGCGATGGCCGCCGACGACCTGCTGGTCGAGGCCGAACTCGACAGGTCGGAAGTGCATGTGCATGCGCAGGCCGTCTATCGCCTGCGCTTCCTGCATGCAGTGGATGTGCGCGAGGTGCAGCTCGCCGGGCCCGCTGCGCGCCTCGCCGACCTGCGCAAGATCGGGGAGGACCGGAGCTTCGAGGCGCAGCGCGACGGCAAGCGCTACCATGTGCACGAGCGGCGCTATGCCGTCTTTCCTTTCGCCAGCGGCACGCTGGAATTGTCCGGCGCGTATGCCACCGGCCGCCTACCTGCCCCGTCGCCCGAGAACCCGCGCCCGCTGCGCATGGAGGTGTCGGCCCGCACGCTGACGGTTCTGCCGGCCGACATCGAGGCCGATGGCACGCCCTGGCTGCCGGCGAACGCCGTCACCCTGAGCGAGCGCTGGAAAACGGAAGAAAGCGGCACCCACCGCCGCACGCTGCGCATCCAGGCGACCGGCGTGCTCGCGACGCAATTGCCGGAACTGGATGTGAGCGTTCCCGGCATGGGCGTGCTGCCCGGTACACCGCGCCTGCAGAACAGCTTCGACGGCGAGCACAACATCGCGATACGCGAGCAGGATTTCGTCATCATGCCCGCTGCCAGCGGCGTGTTTTCCGTGCCGCCGCTGCATCTGCACTGGTGGGATGTCGACACCGATACCGGCATGACCGCGAGCCTGCCCGGCCGCACCCTCGTGGCTGGCGAAGCGCCTGCGAATCCGGACGCTGCGCTCAGCGGCGCCGCCCTGCAGCGCACGGCGCTGCGGCACCTGGGTGCGATCCTGGCGACGGCCGCCGGCGCCATCCTGTTACTGGCCGGCCTGCGCAACCGCCGCCTGCGTATCGCATGGCAGCTGCGGCGTGCGTGTGTCGCCGCCGACACACACGCGGTGCGCGACGGCCTGCTGGCATGGGCCGCGGTCACCCTGCCCGACCCGCCGGCAACGCTTGGCGCGCTGGCCGGGCGCATGCACGACGCTTCAGTGCGCAATAGCGTGCACATGCTGGAGCGCAGTCTGCACGGGCCGGAAGGCGGTACATGGAGCGCCGGCGCGCTCGCCAGGCTGGTCGCGGATATCAAGCGCGACGCCCGGCGCACGACTTCAACAATGCATCGATAGAAACCCGGCATGAACTCTTTCAAAAGACTCATCAAGCGCGCGTTCTGCGCTGTCGCGGCCGCCACCCTCGCGGCCTGCGCGCATCATGGCAATCCCTACGGCCACCAGCATCCGCTGGCGGACAAGGTGTGGGATGTGGCGGCGGGACGTTTCGTCGATCCAGCCATCGTGATCGAGCGGGCGACCGAGGCTCGCTTCGTACTGCTTGGCGAAATCCACGACAACAAGGAACATCACCGCATCCAGTCCGCGATCGTCGACGCGATGGTCAAACGCGGCCGCAAGCCCGCGCTGGTCATGGAGCAATTCGACGTGGAACAGCAAAGGCAGATCAACACCATCGTGCAGGGTGAAGGGACAACTGAAGCCAAACGGCAGGAGCTGTCCAGGCTGATGCGTCAAGGCTGGAACTGGCCGCTTTACGAGCCGCTGGTGGCGTCGGCGCTGAAGGAAAAACTGCCGCTGGTCGCCGCCAACCTCCCGCGCGACGCGGTGCGCGAAGTGGCACGCAACGGCTTCCAGGTATTGGGCGCAGGCGAGGAATCGCGGCTCGCACTCGACAGCACGTGGTCGCCAGAGCGGAACAAGCAGCTCGCGCAGGAGATCGCGTCCGGCCATTGCGGCAAGGTGCCGGACCACATGGTGGAAGTGATCACGAAATCGCAGCGCGCACGGGACGCGGTGATGGCCGACAAGATGATCATGACGCGGAAAACCGGCAGCGTCGGCATCATCGGCCGCGGCCATGCACGGCAGGACCTCGGTGTGCCACTCTACCTCGCCGCGCGTGCACCGGAAGACAAGGTGCTGTCGGTCGGCCTGGTGGAAGTCTACGAGCCGGTCGATCCCAACGCCTATGCCTACAGCTCGGTCGGCCAGCAACACGACTATCTGTGGTTCACCGCACGCCCCTGGCGCAAGAGCAATCCCTGCGACAGCATCCCGGCGCCCAAATCGGAGTGATTTTATTTTCGTGAAACCAGGGCGACGCCGGCGCAGGTCACCACGATGCCGGCGATGCTCAAGGCCGTCGGCACGACGGAAAACATCGCCCATTCCAGCAGCACGGCGACGATCGGCGTCAGGAACAGCAGGCTGGTGACCTTGGCCGCATGGCCCCTGCGCATCAGGATGTGCAGTGCATTCACTGCGAGGATGGATGCCAGGATCACGAGGAATACGATGGATGCCACCATCTGCCAGCTCCAGCGCACCGCAAAGCCTTCCACCCGCCATGCGAGCGGCGTCAACACCACGAGCGACAGCACGAACTGGATGAATGCCGAGCTGCGCAAATCCGCACTCCCGCAAAACGCGCGCTGGTAAAGCGTGCCAGTCGTGATTGCCGCGAGCGAAATCGTCACGGCCGCCAGGCTGGCCAGCGTGACCGCCTTGACATCGACCTTGTGCCAGACGACCAGCGCCACGCCCGCAAAGCCGAGCACCACGCCGGCCCACTGCGGCAGCCCCAGCCGCTCGCCGCCGAAGCGATGCGCGAATACCGCGGTGAACAAGGGTTGCGTTGCCAGCAGCAGCGCAGTGATGCCTGCCGACATGCCCAGGTATTGCGCGTAATGGCTGCCGCTCAGGTTGATAGCATGCATCAGCAAGCCGGCGATGCAGACATGGAAGAATTCGCGCCGGTCGGTTGGCCATGGCGGGCGTGCAAACAGCACCCAGGGAATGAGGCAGAGCACGCCGAAACTGTAACGCAGCGTGAGGAAGGTGAATGGCGGCGCATACTGCATCCCCGTCTTGCTGGCGAGATAACCGGAACCCCAGACGAGCACGAAGAACCATGCGAGGAGTGCTTCGTAGCGGCTGTCGGCGTGCGTCGGCGGGACAGGTGGAGTCATTGGCGTGCGCTGGTATCGGTGCAGCAAAGTGTAGCGGCATTGCCGTTCGCGTGCCGGCGGGGACTGCCGCTGCAGGTTTGGCGACGAACTGCAATAATGCGTTGAATCCGCTTCCGGCGTTTCGCCACACTCGACAGGCAGCTACATGCAGTTTGCAACGATCCCCTGGAAAGGCGCCACCGCCTCGATCGAATACCTCTGGGTCGGCCCGGAGCAATCCGCCTACCCGACCGTCGTCTTCCTGCACGAAGGCCTCGGCTCGATCACGATGTGGCGCGACTTTCCCCAACGCTTCTGCGAAGAACACGGCTTTCGCGGCCTGGTGTTCTCGCGTTACGGCTACGGCCAGTCCACCCCGCGTCCGGCCAGCGAGCGCCAGCCGCGCAACTACCTGCACGAGCAGGCGCATGAAGCCCTGCCGGCCTTGCTGGCTGCGTTGGATGTGCAGCGGCCATGGGTGTTCGGGCACAGCGACGGCGCCTCGATCGCCTTGCTGTACGCGGCGCGCTTCCCCGGGCAGTGCAGCGGCGCGGTCGTGATGGCGCCGCATATCTTCATCGAGGACATCACCCTTGCCGGCATCCGGCAGGCACGCGATGCCTACTTCAATGCGGACCTGAAAGCCCGGCTGGCGCGCCACCACCGCGACGTCGAATCCGTCTTCTTCGGTTGGAACGACACCTGGCTGGATCCGGCCTTCCGCGACTGGAACATCGAAGCCGAGCTTCCCCGCATCAGCTGCCCGGTGCTGGCCATCCAGGGCGAAGGCGACGAATACGGCACGCTGGACCAGATCTACGGCATCGAGCGCCAGGCGCCGCACGCGCGGGCGCTGCCGATTGCGCAATGCGGACATTCGCCGCACAAGGACCAGCCGGAAGCCATCATCCGCGCAGCCGGACGGTTCATGAAGGGAGAAGGGTAACGGCGCCTACTTGCCGCGCAGGTAGACTTCGTCGTCGAAGGTCAGCACCCACTCCGGCCGGTAGACCGTGAACATGGTGAGCAGGAAGCCGGTCAGGAAGGATTCGCCCCAGGACAGCAGAAGCATGTAGGCCAGCGCATCGAGGCCCACCGCGGTCGTCGCGACCAGCGCCTGGTACACGCCCAGCGACAACAGGTTGAGGAAGGCCAGCATCACCATCGTGCCGAAGAAACCGTTGCCCAGCAAGTAGACGAACATATGGCGCGGCAGGAAGCGTTCCGTTGCACGCATCAGCGCCTCACCGCAATAAGCGGGCGCGATCGCCAGCAAGAGCAGGTTCATCCCCAGGTTCGCCCACTGCGCATCGAACGCGATGGTATAGACGATCACCGACAATGCGGCGCCGGACATCGCCAGCCGGCATCCGAACATCAGCACGAAGATCGGCAGGCCGGCCAGATGCAGCATGGGACCGGCTGGCAGCGGCACGCTGAACCGCCATATCATCGGCAGCACGATGATGGCAAAGCACCAGGCGGAAAACGCACCGGGCGCGGTGAGTCGCCGCCAGTCAGCCGCGCGGGCGTTGATCAAGAGAACGGCGAACGCGCAGATCGCGGCAACGAGCGCGACGGAAGATGGAAGGGTTTCGGTGAAAATTCCCATGCTTCATTATAGGAAGGGATTTCCAGGACGCCAGCGTCCCCTTGGGAAAGACTAACGAGTACGTGCGGGAAGCATGCCTGAACTGCCGGCGGCGATCCGTATCTGTGGTCTTCACAGCGATGCGACGCGAAACAGTCGCCGCCCGCGGCAGGCAGGCCACGGCCAGGCACTGGCACCCACGCGCCTGCGTGAACATTCTATACAGTGAGGGAAAAGCTTTCACCGGCCGGATCGGGCGCTCCGTGTCGCCGCAGAGGCCACGATCCGATGCAGACGGTCAGCCCTTCTTCAGGCACTCGCTCATGAATTTCTTGCGCTCGTCGCCCTTCTTGTCCTTGGCTTCGGCATTACAGGTCTTCATCTTTTCCTGCTGCGCCTTCTGTGCATCGCTGGCCTTCGGCTTGCTGCTCAGGCATTCGCTCATGAACTTCTTGCGCTCGTCGCCTTTCATGTCGCCGGCTTCCTTGTTGCAGGTTGCCATCTTGTTCTGTTGCTCGGTAGCTGCAGTGGCGGGGAGGATAAAAGGCAATGTGAGCATGAGGGCGGCTGCGAGTTTTTTCATGGTTTTCCTTTCTTGCCGGGGCGTTGTCTCGGTGTTTTTAGGTGCTGCCGGGGTCATTACAGCATATTTCCATGAGCTTGTAGTGATTCTCATCGGTGCCCTGCATTACCTGGTCTGCGTAGCGATTGCGATTCCTCTGGACAGCGGCGCCCAGCCCTCGTGGTGATCGATCGAAAACGCGAACGGTTCGCCAAGCAGTTGGAATATGGGATGTGGCGCCGGGGTGGAAACACGGGCAAGCGGTAAGACTGCAGCTCGGCTTGATGGCCCTGTGTGTGGCTCGGCCTGAAATTCAGCGAAAACCCTGGATGCGAGAAATGTTGTCCGGCGCCTTTTTCTGCAGATCAAGCGCGTCAGGTGGAAACAGGGCGAGGCCGGCCGGACGTAAGGCGTTGCAGCAGCCGCTTCAACGCGCTGCGTCCGAAATGCACAGCGGCCAGCGAAAGGCCCGGCAAGGTGCGTAAATTGAAGGCAGCAATACCCCACCGCTCGCGCCGGTGCGACATCCAGTCCTGCTTGTACGGATCGTCACCGGTCAGGAAATCGACTTCCCTCACACGGTCAAGGTCGATCACGTGCCACATCAGGTGCGCGGTCAACAACGAACCGATGGAGTACCTGATGAAGCGCTGGTCGTACGCCAGCTTGTAGATCGAGGCAACGCCGTCATCCACCATCCATACCTGCGCCGCCGCAGGTTCGCCGTCGATCCACGCAATACCCAACCTGAGCCAGCCCTCCCGCGCGCAGGTACGGATTAGCTCCGGCATGAACTGTGGATGCGTTTCCGGTGATTTCCAGCTTGCACGGTAGACGGCTTCGTAAGCTGCAATCGCCTCGTCCAGCTTGTCGCCCCCGGTAACGATTTCCATGCGCAGCCTGCCGGCGCTTGCGAGCTGCTGCCCCTTGCGCTTCAGCGTGTTGCGCAGGCGTGGCGGGAGCGTCGCTGCGTAGGCATCATACGAACGCCCGTTGACCTTCAAATACCAGTTCCCGAAGCAATGATAAGGCTGGACCGCCATGCCCGCGGCAAGGAAGGCGGACAACGTTGCGGCGAACAACGGGCTGTCGCGATCCATCGGGAAGATCGATACGGTATCGCAACACTCGATGTCCGACATGATGCCCTTCGCCAAGGCCAGCAGGCTGTCGCAAGGGTTGGTATCTTCGGCAACAAGCGGACTGAATACCGGGGAATAGTAATTGGCGACAGCGGCAAGTCGCCGCACCGGGAATATCCGGTTCGTCGGGGTCGGCCGGGACAGCGGCAGCAATACGCGTGTTTCGTTACCTGCCTCGGATTGCAGCGCATAAACGCGCAGGGACGCATGCTCAAGGCCGTACCGGAACAGGGTCTGGAACCACGGCAGGCTCAGGAAGATTCCCGCTCCTGCGGCACCGCGTTGGAACAGCGCCGAACAAGATGCGGGAAGGGAATCAAAGTCCTGGTAGACAGCGATGCGTGCCATGACCGGCATCCGGCGGTCAGCAGGTGACCGCGAGATGTTCCTTGAACCAGGTGACGGTCTGCCTGAGGCCTTCACGAATACGATGCGTCGGCTCGAAGCCGAGCAGCGTGGCCGCCTTGGTGATGTCGGCTTGCGAATGCCGCACATCGCCTTCACGGAACGGCGCATGGTGCGGCCGGTGGCCGCGCAGGCGCGGGAAGCTTTCGACCAGTTCGTCGCGCAGCATTTCGTACAGCTCGTTCAGGCTTGTCCGCTCGTTCAGTGCCACGTTGTAGACTTGATTGATGGCCTCGGGATCGTCGGTCAGCGCGGCCAGCAGGTTCGCCTGCACGACATTGTCGATGTAGCAGAAATCCCGGCTGGTATGTCCGTCGCCATTGATATTGACCGGCTGGTCGTTGATCAGCGCGGCGACCCATTGCGGAATGACCGATGCATAGGCGCCGTTCGGGTCCTGGCGCGGACCGAAGACGTTGAAGTAACGCAGCCCGATCGTCTCGACTTCGTAGCAACGCGCAAATACGTCGGCGTACAGTTCGTTGACGTACTTGGTGACAGCATAGGGCGACAGAGGGCGGCCGATCACCGATTCCACCTTCGGCAGGTCCGGGCTGTCGCCATAGGTCGAACTCGATGCGGCATACACGAACCGCTTCACCTTGGCATCGCGCGCGGCGACCAGCATATTGAGGAAGCCGGTCACGTTGTTCGCGTTGGACAGGATCGGATCGTGGATGGATCGCGGCACCGAGCCCAACGCCGCCTCGTGCAACACGAAATCGACGCCTTCGCAGGCCCGCGCGCATTCTTCCAGCCTGCGAATGTCGCCGTTGATGAAACGGAAATTCTGCCAGGCGCGCTCACCCACCGATTCGCAGACCAGGTCGAGATTATGCTGGTAGCCGGTGGAAAAATTGTCCAGACCAGTCACCTTCTGGTTCAGCAATAGCAGCGCTTCAACCAGTCCCGAGCCGATGAAACCGGCCGCGCCGGTCACCAGCCAGTGGTACTGACGGCCCATCAGGTGACGCCGCACCTGCTCGTAGCGCGCGGGATACTTCGCATTACCGGTGGTGCCCATCAGAGCCTCCACACGCTGATGCCCGCGCTTTCGAATTTTTTCGAATCGAACTGGGATTTAACGTCGATGAAGCAGCCTTTTTCCACCAGCTTGGAACGGATGTCTTCGATCGGACGCGCCAGCAACTCGCGATGCGCAACGGCGGCGATCACCGCGTCGGCACGCGGCAGCGCCTGCCACTCGACCAGTTCCAGGCCGTATTCGTGTTGCGCCTCATCGGCGGCGGCCACGGGGTCATGCACATACACTTCCACACCGTAGGACTTCAACTCGCTGATCAGGTCTGCGACCTTGGAATTGCGCAGGTCGGGACAATTTTCCTTGAAGGTGAGGCCGAGCACGTTGACCTTGCTGCCCTTGACCGGGAAGCCTGCAGCGATCAGTTCCTTCACCGTCTTCTCGGCAACGAACTTGGCCATGCCGTCATTGATGCGGCGACCGGCCAGGATGACCTGCGGGTGGTAGCCGATCATCTCGGCCTTGTGCGTCAGGTAATACGGATCGACGCCGATGCAGTGGCCGCCCACGAGGCCGGGGCGGAAATTGAGGAAGTTCCACTTGGTGCCGGCTGCCTGCAGCACTTCCAGCGTGTCGATGCCGAGCTTGTCGAAGATGATCGCCAGTTCGTTCATCAATGCGATGTTCAGGTCGCGCTGGGTGTTCTCGATCACCTTGGCGGATTCGGCCACCTTGATGCTGGATGCGCGATGCACGCCGACGGTAACCACTTGCTCGTACAGGTGTGCAACCTGTTCCAGCGTATCCGCATCGTCACCGGAGACGATCTTCACGATCGATGCCAGCGTGTGTTCCTTGTCACCCGGGTTGATGCGCTCCGGCGAGAAGCCGACGTGGAAGTCCTTCTTCCATTGCATACCGGAAAACTTCTCGAGGATCGGTACGCAGACCTCCTCGGTCGCGCCGGGATAGACGGTCGATTCATACACCACGATGGCGCCACGCTTCATGTGCTTGCCCACGCTCTGGCTCGCGCCAATCAGCGGCGTGAAATCCGGCTGATGCGCATCGTCGACCGGCGTCGGCACGGCGACGATCACGAAGTCGGCGTCGACCAGGCAAGCGGGATCGGTGCTGCAGTTCAGCTTGTTCGCCGCGCGCAGTTCCTCGGTGGAAACTTCTCCGGTCGGATCGATGAAACGGCGATAGCTCTCTACCTTGGACTCGGACAGATCGAAACCGATGGTGCGGAAATGTTTGCCGAAGGCAACAGCGAGTGGCAGGCCCACGTAGCCGAGGCCGACAACGGCCACTGTCTTGGTGTCGTCGAGGGAGCTTGAGCTCAGTTTCGAGATCCGGGCAAGCTGCGTATCAATGACGGACTGAAACTCCGGCGATAGCGAGTCGTGGGTAATCAAGCGCTTCTCCTTGGGCAGTAAATTGGCGTTCAACAAGTTCTTTCGACTGGCTAAGTATTGCTGTCCAGATAGTTAACGTTTTGATAAACCGCAACGGGAGGAATTTTATTCACGGCAAACTATCCATCCACGTTGGTCCGTCGCGCCGGGTGTCTTCACGCCATCCCGCGCCGCTTTCGCACGTCATGAATCAGTTAGGAATCACGACTGCACGGACTGCCACACCGCGTGATCCCGGAGCCTCCTGATGCAATCGCTCGAACAGGTCAAATCCATCCTTGCCGATACGCTCAACCTCGGCCATCGCGGCGCAGCATTGACCGCCGACACCGAATTGCTCGGCAACCTGCCGGAGTTCGATTCGATGGCTGTCATCAATGTGATTGCGGCATTGGAAGAACGCTTCGGCATCGTGTTTGACGACGACGAAATCACGGCCAGCGTGTTCCAGTCGGTAGGCACTCTGTCTGCGCTGATCGATCGCAAGCTCGTGCAATGAGCAGCGCAGAACGCGCACCCGCGGCGCAGCCCTTCTTCCTCGATACGACAAAGGGGAAGCGCTTCTGCCTGTACCGCGCGCCCTCTCCTTCCCAGGCCTGCGCGGGCGCGATTCTCTATGTGCATCCCTTTGGCGACGAGATGAACATGTCGCGTCGCATGGCTGCCCAGCAGTCGCGCGCATTCGCCGCCGCCGGCTTCGGCGTCCTGCAAATCGACCTGTACGGCTGCGGCGACAGCGAAGGGGAATTGAAGGACGCCGACTGGGGAACCTGGAAGCAGGATCTCTTGTCGGCGGCGCAATGGCTGCGCGCGCATGTATCCGATTCGGTCACTTTATGGGGACTGCGGCTCGGCGCGTTGCTCGCACTCGACACAGCACTTGACGGCAGCATCGACGCCAATCGTTGCATCCTCTGGCAGCCGGTCTTTGCCGGCCGCCCGTACATGACGCAGTTCCTGCGCCTGGGCCTCGCCGCTGGCCTCGTCGCCACGAGCGAGACGGGCGGCGAAAGGCAAAGTCCACGAGATACGCTGGCGCGCGGTGAAACGACCGAGGTTGGCGGATACGAGCTGACGCCCGCGCTGGTTCGCGACATCGACGGGATTGACCTGTCAGGCCTGCAGCAAGCCTCGTTTCCCATTCACTGGTTCGAACTCGTCCCGGATGACCAGGCGCTTGTCCTTGCCGCAAGAATGAACATGGCGCGCGCATGGACAGACAGGCAGATCGACCTGCGGCTGCACGCCGTCACCGGTCCATCGTTCTGGGCTACGAAGGAAATCGCGGAAGCGCCCGGTCTGATTTCGGAAACGACCGGCCTGTTCATCGAGGAACCGGCGTGAACTACGAAGAACAGGCGCTCAGGTTTTCCTGCGGCGACGACACACTGTACGGCATCCTCACCATGCCGCAGCAGCCGCAGCCGCTCGCTGTTCTCATTGTCGTCGGCGGCCCGCAGTACCGTGCCGGCAGCCATCGGCAGTTCGTCCTGCTGGCGCGCGAGCTGGCGTCGCATGGTTATCCCGTCCTGCGCTTCGACTATCGCGGCATGGGGGACAGCGAAGGCGAGCCGCGTAATTTCGAGTTGGTGGACGATGATCTGCGAGCGGCTGTCAATGCATTGTTCGATATTGCCCCCTCGACCCGCGAGGTAGTGGTCTGGGGATTATGCGACGGCGCATCGGCTGCACTGTTTTACGCACATCAGGATCCGCGTGTCAGCGGTCTGGTACTGGTAAATCCTTGGGTGCGCACAGTGGAAAGCGAGGCCAAGGCACGTCTCAGACACTATTATCAATCACGCCTGTTCGATACGGATCTCTGGAGAAAAATCGCGCGCGGGAACTTCAGCTATGCCGCCGCAGCTCGATCACTATGGACCTCCGTTGAACGTGCCTGTCGCAGTGCGCCACGTGACGTGGTCGACGACGACACATTGTCGCTCCCCGATCGCCTGCATGACAGCTTTAGCCGATTCAAGGGGCAGGTTCTCCTGATTCTCAGTGAACATGACCTGACCGCGCAGGAATTCAGCGACTTGGCGCAGTCCCGCGAATGGCAGACGTTGATTCATTCGCCGCGCGTACAGTGTTTCAGGCTGCTCGGCGCAAACCACACCTTCTCCAGCCGTGAGCTGCGAGAGAAAGTTGCGGCAACCACGCGAAAGTGGCTTGCCCAAATACGGCAGCAAGACTGCCTCCGGATACGAACTCATTGAACTCCTCAACCCGGACTTGGTGACAGCCGTTCCGATCACTTCAATTGCCGGATGCGACCAACTAAAAGAGGGCTATTGATGTCACAAGAACGCTTGGATTATTTGGACGGCTGGCGCGGAATGGCAATATGCTTTCTGCTGATCGGGCACTTTTTCCCGGTTCCCGGGGTTAACTTCGGCGCAATCGGAGTCGGGCTGTTCTTCGTTCTTTCCGGCCTGTTCATGGGGCGTCTGCTGTTCGTCACAGAAGTTCCACTCGGCACCTTTTTTCGTCGCCGCGTTGCCCGCATCATCCCCGCGACCTTTGCGTTCATCCTCGCGACCGTCATCCTGCGCATCGTCCTTGGCCGGCCAATAGACTGGGCGGAAACATTGGTGGCAGCCCTTTTCATTAACAACTATTTTCCAAGTAGTGGTGCAATGCCATTGGGGCACATCTGGTCGCTGTCCGTCGAGGAGCACAGCTATATTCTTCTAGCCTTCCTGGCGCTGGCAGCCCGCAAACGGGTCGTTAGAGCGGCGGCGTCCACCGCACTCGTTTCGGTTGCATGTATCCTCGCCGCTGCCGGCTATTTCTTCCTGGTGGCGCATGACGCAACTCCGTGGCTGAGGACCGAAGTTGCCGGATACGGTATTTTCCTTTCAGCTTTTCTCGCCATTGCCCTGCACGGAAAATCACTTCCGCAATTGCCTTGGCTCGCATATCCCGCCCTTCTGGCTATCGGCATTGCCGTGCACTGGTGGAGCGTTCCCATGCCTGTGCGAATCACGGTTGGCATCAGCTTGTTCGGGCTCACACTCCATTTGCTCGCGGCGGCACCAACGACCGTTAAGGCAGTCCTGTCATTCGGACCATTGCGTCAGATCGGCGTGCTGTCTTTTTCGATATACCTGTGGCAACAACCGTACTATCTGCTTGTACACAAGGAGGGAATGAACCCGCTTCTCGCCTTGGCACTGGCCCTTTTGTCGGGCATTGCATCGTTCTATGTTGTAGAAAAGCCGGCGCGGGAGTACCTGAACCGTCGTTGGAGAGGCAAAGATCGTCCCGATCTGCTGCAATCCACCTTGCGGGTCGAAACACGCTAGATCTTGCGGCACCGGGAACTTGCGCTCCTTCTTTTAAAGAACAAGGAAGATTTGCATTTGCTGGCGATCGCTTACCGCACCCCACTTCACAATATCTGCCAAGCAAAGCAGGGCACTTTCAACGAACCGCCGAGAGCAGCGTCGCCCTCTCGAAACGAGGCTGTAATCGATAGCCACGCATGACCGGGCCAGCTGTTCGCTGGCCCAAGGCTACATTTCAGACCGCTCCCCCCTGAAGAACCGGCGCGCCCTGCCTGCCCCGGAATCCCTGATCTTTTCCGCAGATACGAGTGTTGCAAGCGCAGGCGCGACACGCTGTTTCAATTTTTGAATCTTCTCCTTCTGGTCGGGCTTAAGGCCTATCGCCTCAGCTGCTGCGTTCGCGATCTCCACCGCGGACCGGGGCTCCTCAGTAACCAACTGCAACCAGAAATCAGTGCCTGTCGTCGGCAGCGCGTCCCCGCCTTGGGTGCGTTTTGACGCGCCGGCTTTCCGGCTCGCTCGGCGCCCCCTGCGGCCCGCGCTATCCTCGCCGGCTGCCCGGTCGGCGCCGTGCCCGTTGTGCGCGCTGCGGGCTGCTCGTCCACGCTGCGCTTCGCTACCTTTCTTAATGCTTCCTTCGGCCGAACTGCGGCGCTTCCTGCCAGTAGGCACCGTGTCATCGCCCTCTACGCTCTCGAGTTGCGACAATGCTGTTTCGAGCGCATCAACCCGTGCAGAGTAAAAAGCCATGCCTTGCCGGGCATGTGAAAGCTCTGCCTGGATGGCTTGCCTTGCTGAGGCGAGATTGGAGGTCATGAAATGCTCCTTTAAGAGATACTGCCGGTTTTGACAATCCTATCCAATAGCGCGTTTCCAGAACCTTTGTCAAAGTTTGAAAATCTCTATTGCGGAGGCGAAATTCGAAGCGATGCGCGTGTTATCGTGCGTGATGCCCCACTAGGAAAACACCCGGTTCCATGGCGCTTCGAGCAGACGCTATTCAATGCGATATGGTGCCAACAGCAAAGCAGCTTAGGCTTACGAGGGATCAAATGCGTTACTCGGCGACTGTTCGAATTCTTCGAACTGGCCGTTCTCATTAGGAAAAGCGGCGAACAGTCCCAAGCAGTTCTCCGCCATTTTCCGGAAAAAGCGCCGGCTTCAGACGCTTCGTACCGAATACGACCTGCGCCAGGAGCATACTTGACCCAAGCGTCAGGACCACTGACACCACCAGCGCAGTCAACGAGTCGATCGCTACCGGCATCCGCTTGATGGCGACAAACAGCGCCGCGCCGATAAATGCGTGGAACAGGTAAACCTGGAGACTGAACCTGCCGAGACGCTCGCAGAGACTTCCGAGACGGAATCTCGACATCTGAAAGACGAGCAGAGATCCCGTGATCGCCTCAAGATCGTTCACGAGGAGCGCAAGCGGATTCCGATAATCGGATACCAAGCCGAACCCGACTTCCTGGCTCAATCCCAGCTGTATCTGTACATGCTTTACCGAGGCAAAGAGTATTGCAGAAACCAGAAAGGCAATTTTCCTAGGCATCGGCTCGAAGGCCTTCAAGTGAAGGAAGGCGATTACATAAACAAGTGGAACAACGTACATCGCGGGAAGCAAGCCCAAGGGCAAGTAATGCTGTGTCATGGCTGGAGCCGCACCAATGAGCGGATGGCACACGAGCGCCGCAACGACAAAGAAGTATTTGAGCGGCCGGCCAGCCTCTTCGATGCCACCCTTTATGATCAATAGTGAAAAGAGTGACGGAAGGAACCATAGCAGCGCCATATTGGTCGCGGCTTTCAGGCTGACGACGTTCGCGCTGTATAAGGCATGCAGCAGGTTCACCAGGGAGTCACCGAGCGGACGACCTGTGCTGAGCCAATACCCTCCTGCGGTGACGCAAGCGAAGACGAGGAACGGGTAATACAAACGGAAAAAATGCTTTCCGATTGCGGCCGCGTTCAGCGGAAGCGCAGGGCGGATGAAAGGCAGTGCCATGAAGGCCACGACATGGAATGAAAGGCCCCGCAGGAAGCCAGGAATCACATCGCGCGCAAAATCGTTGTGGTCGATGGCAACCAGCAGAATTAGCAGACCCTTCGCGATGTTGTGGTTCATGGCGTTGCCAGCGGTCGGACTTTCTCAGGAAGGATCTTCTTGTCCAGCACCACGACGATGCCGAAGATCGCAAAAATGAGATCAAAATAGGCGAAGCTCAGTGCAGCCCCGCCCAACCCGAAAGCGAATATGGACAGCTGCAACATCGTCGCCAGCGGCGCGATCCATGGTTCTGCAACCTGTTCCCGCGCTCGCTTTGCGACCCGGCCGGCGGTACGGAATGCGGTTACCAGGATGCCGACGTAGACGGCAAGCGCGATGAAGCCGTGATCTCCGAGGACCTGGAAGTAAATGCTGTGTGCGGCGTGGGCTGTCGCGGTATCCGGAACCGCGTCACCGGTATAGAAGTAAGGCAGGGTGTGGAACTGGCTTGACAGGCTCTGCCAAATGGAAAAGGTTTCCAGCGCCTTGAATCCGCCTCCAAAGATGGGATGTTGCAACGCGAGTATCGTGCTCAGCTTCCACGCCACGACGCGCCCCATGAACGAAGCGTCTTCGTCGGCATTCGAGATTGTGTTCATGCGAGCAAGCCACTCGTCCGTAACCAGTGCAGCACTGAGGGCGACCGCAACGGCAATCAGGAATAGAATAACCAGCTTCCGATTGCTTTTCGCAAAGAGATACAAACCGAGTGCGAGCAAGGCGATCAAGCCTCCCCGCGACTGCGTACCGATGACTGAAACGATCATCGCTACAAGGCTGAGCGACAGGATGAGCTTCGCGATCACGGAGCTTTTCCCGTACTCGTTCAACAGATAGACGCACAGCGGAAGCATCATTACGAGTGCAAGAGCCAGGTCGTTGCGGTCGCCCAATATGTGGCCATGAAGCCCGGCGATCACATGTCCCCCGCCGCTGGCGACGAACTTCAATCCCGATAGTCCACCGTAGAAGCCGATGGACAGCACCAGACACCATAGGAAGAAATCAATGTGCAGCTTCTTGTGCATGATCAGGACGACGAATGCAAACAGCATGACGACCTTGAAGAAGCGGGACCAGAATTCCCAGGCCACCTCCGAAATGCCGATGGTAGTCAAGGTGGACATGGTCGTCCAGAACAGGAAAATGAAGACGAGGGTACCGATCGGCCCCCAACGGACGGCATGCTTGTCCTTGGACAAAAGATAGCCGCCAATGGCAAAGCTGGTAAATACCAAGTTATAGCGGATCACGGATGCGGCGCCGTAGACCCAGCCGTTGGGAAAAAACATCGCGGTCCAGATCCACATTCCCAAAGCGATGAACGGCCGCTTGGCGACGGCCACCAGCATCAACGGCAACAGGCCGAGCAGGATCAGGTCGCGCATGTCCCTAGCCGCGCTTGTCCGTCTGCGCGCGACGACTGTCGTGCTTCAATGCCCAGAAGCACAAGTAGACGACGGCCAACAGATCCACGGCCCACAATATGCTTTCCACTATTTTCCTTCCACGTCAGTAGGGCAAGAAGGTGAGTTGCTATCGAGTTCGCAGGCATCCGTCTTGTCATGCGGAATCATAGACGGCCCGCATTCTTTCAATGTTGACAAACTTCAAATTCCATCAGGAATCGTTCGCAACATGGGACGGGTAAGGGAACGGCTCACCGCCGGCGTAGCCGTGACAGGACCTCGTTCAGTAAATAGGCTTCAGCACCGGCCGGTCTGCCCGCCAGCCACCACAGAACGAGTACGGCAGCCGGAAAGACGGCGGCTCCGACAGCGATCTTGAGGGCCAGGGCCGCAAGAGGCGCAAGCTGAACAACGGCGCCGGCAAGGTCGACCATCATCGCCATCGCGACTGTCCCGAGAAGGGGACGATAGACGGTGCGGAATATGTCCGCCAGACGAACATTCTCGAGTGCCCGCAAGAGCAACCCGAGCGAAAGCCCAAGCCCGAGAAAGACTGTTGCGACCCGGAGCCAGCCGATCTGGAGAGCACCTGCTTCCGGGAACACCAGCAAGGCGGCGATGATGAAAGCAATTGTTTGGATCCAGTTGATAAACGCATTCAGCCGGACTTTTCCGAGCGTGAGAAACACATAGCCGCTACTCGTGGTAATCGCCTCTACTACATTGGCCAGTCCCAGCACCTGGATGAACGGAGTGATGAACAGCCATTTTTCTCCAAGCATCACCAGGACGGCTTCATGCGCGACCAGCACCAGGCCGACGCCTGCAGGTATCCCGAGCAGGCTCTGCACGCCTTGGGCAAGAAGGAACAAGCGTTTCAACTCGGATTGATCATGCTTCGCCGCAACAAACGCTGGGAACAGTACCCGGTTGAGCGGAGACAGGACTTCGGTCGACGGCATTGACGATATCTCATCCGCGAGCGTGTATCCGCCAACCACGCCGGCAGACATGCGCCTGCCTACCAGCATCTTGTGGAGATTACGGTTGAGGTAGTTGCCGATGTTATTCAGCAGCACCCACTGCGACACCGAGAAAATCTCCTTCATTTTTTCGAAGCTGATGCGTGGGCGCATGGGATGCATCCGGTAGCTGAGCAGGACTCCGAAACTCCGGCCCGCGAGTGTTCCGATGACGAGTGCCCAATAACTGCGCAATATCCAGGCAGCGATAACTGTCACGATAAAGCCGACGATTCGCTTGAGGAAAACAAAGCGGAAATCCAGCCCGAATCGCATCTCTTTCTGGAAGGTAATGACGCCGATATTCTCCAGGCCGGCAATCAGCATGCTGGCAGCCATCGCGAGAAGCACAGGCGATACTCGAGAGTCATTGAAATAGGTGTCCGCATACGGTGCAGCGAGACACACTGTGGTTGATGCAAACGCCATCTGTGCGAGGCGTAAGGTCCACGCGGTGTCGTAGTGGGCCGGCGTCGGGTTACGGTTCTGGATCAGGGCAACGTTCACGCCGAGGCCCAGCAGCACATCGGCCAGTCCGACGACAAGCGAAGCCATGGCGATGATGCCAAAGTCGTCGGGCGCAAGCAGACGCGCCAGGATCAGCGTACTGACGAATCCAATGAGGCGGTCTGTCCAGCGCAAGGACACCGACAGGATGGCGCTGGCAAAGATGCTGGTCTGGCTTCCGCCCCGAATAAGCATGTGCTTCCTTATGCGGTCGCTGCCGCGTACTCGAAGACCCGCGCCAACTCGCTAGCCCGCTGCCTGCGCGATGCCGCCTCGATGACGCTGTCGCTTGCAACATACGCTGTCCCTTGTTGGATCTCGGCGACGAAATTCTCAAGTACAGGAACGATACCGGCCGCGTCGTCGATCGGTGCCATGCTGCTAAAGCCGGCAGCGCCGAGGATTCTGGCCGTTTCCCCGTGTGCCTCGACCAACCCGAGAATCGGTTTGCGCGCCCTGAAGTATTCATAGATTTTTGCCGGTACCTGGGTATTGAAGGCCGATCCCTGAAACACCAACAAGCCGTCGACGGACAGCATTTCGCGCAGCGCAATGTGATAGGACACGAGCGGAGCGATGTCGACAATGTCCTCCACGCCGTACTTCCTAGCAAGCGCCTGGAAATACGCATCGTCGCCCGTAGCGCGCAGTATGACCCGCAATGGGCGGACCGAGCTTGCGTTCCGCTTCTTCAGAACGGAAAGAGCCTCGAAAAATGCCGATGGGTTCCGTCCTTCCGGGTACAGCACACCGCTATGCAGCAACCGGATTTCCTTGGCATCGCGTGTATCCTCGACCGTCTGCTCGGCAGTCGTTCCGGAGAATCCGTCCTCGTCGTAGCCGTTTTCGATAACGGTGAATTTCTCGTGCAGTTCCTGGGGAAAGCGCTGCTTGTATGTGCGCATTGCGCTTTCCGTTGTGAACACCGCACGGCTGCATCGCTTGATTGCCTGGCGTTCGATCCACGCGTATGCCCTTCGCTGCAGCGGCGTATTCGGGAAATCGTCCTGCAGCATCGGGTCGCGGAAGTCGGCAATCCAAGGTAAGCCGGTCAAGCGGTGTAAGGTCAATCCGATCAGGTGCGATGTCGCGAGCGGGAACGTCGACCAGATCACCGACGGTTGGTATTTGCGTATCAGGGCCAGGCCGGCAGGAACCGCGGAAAACCACCACGATATCCAACGGTCAGGCAAGGCGATGACCTCGGGATAGCGCCCCAACAGGCCCATATGCCGTTTTGCGTCCAGGGCAAACGCCCGCTTGACGACTAGTTGCGGCGGCAACTGGGCCAGTTGCGATGGATTCGTGTCGCTGTAAGCCAGCTCGCTTGCCGACAGCACCAAGGGTTCCCATCCGTGGGAGCCGAGGTGCTTCGAAAAACTCAGTGTGCGCTGGATGCCGCTGCTCACCGACTGTGGTGGGAAGTGGAATGCGATGATAAGAGCGCGTTTGTTCATGGCTGTGTATTCAGTGGGAAAGCCAGCGTAGCAGGCGCAGGGCAAAGAGAATCGGTGTTTTGTCCCAGGGACGGTCACGCGGGATCTGGTACGGATCATGATGCTGTCCGGCCGCCCCTCTTTCCGTCGTGAAGGCAGCGACATATCCGGCTTCCTTGACCATATGGACATGGCGTTCATTGAAATCCTTGCCCGCCTTTCCGTTCGGGTAGGCGAAGAGCCTGACCGGCTTGCCGGTAATTGCTTCAAGTTGGTGTTTGCTACCCGCAATTTCGAGACGCGCGGCCTCATCGTCGAGCCGGGTGAGGATCGGGTGCGATATCGTGTGCCCACCGATCTCGACACCCTCTTCAGCAAGCCGTGCGATCATTTCGCGGCTGAGCATCAGGCGGTGGGGAAAGTCTAGTTCCGTCATTGATTCGAGTTTTTCGATCACCTTTTGCCGATCGTGCGGGGCGAGGTACTTCACGCTTTCCATGATCTCGTGCAGTGCCCCCTTGCGTTCATTGACGCCGGACAGGAAATACACCGGCATTCCGACGTCGCGCAGATCGAGCGAACCGTCAGGCAGGCGCCGCACGGCCTCGAGGATCCTGTCGTTCCACAGGTTGCTCTCTGTCATGTGGCCTGTCGTGACGAATACGGTGGACGGAAGCTTGAATTCCTTGAGAATGGGCAGGGCGTGGTCGTGCACGGAGCGATAGCCGTCATCGAAAGTGATGCACACTGCGCGCGGCGGCAGTGAATTTTGCGCCAGCGCTTCCACCGCTTCGGGCAGAGGCAGCACGTTGAAGCAATCAGCCAGCAGTTGCATCTGCCAGCGGAACGTGCGTATGTCCGGTTCCGGATGCAGCAGGGGATCGCGCTTGTCGAGCACGCGGTGATAGTTCACGATGCACAGCCTGGTGTTCTCGCCCCGGCGCGCGGCTACACGATCGCCGAGTGCGCGAATGATGCGCGAGGTCAGGCGTGGGGTTTCGGTTTGAAATTCCATATGACTTGATACCCTTGTCAGCCGCCAGCGCCGCCGAGGCGGCGGCTGTCATGAAGAGTGCTTCCGCGCGCGCAGCTCCCCGGCCTCGGCCGAGCTCGGCCATTACAGGAGGTGGCCAGTGAAACGGTCCGGACGAGAACCAATGGCGATGCCGATTTCAGCGCAACCATGTTCAGCCTGCTGCCACTTTGCTGATCACGTACCGATACTTGCCGGACTTCTCCGCAGGTATTTCCGCCACTTCGTTGACAGCGATTGTCACACCTTGCCCCAGCCTTGCCTTGAAGTCCTTCTTGATCTTTTCTATCAGATCCTCGCCGAGTCTACCCTCCGGTTGCACTGACACCGAGGTAAGGTTCAGACTTTCCTGTACGATTTTGAAGGCGCGCACCTGTGGCAGATCCCGCAAGATATAGATCAGGGCCAGGCCGTGCATGACGGTGCCATCCTGTGCGACGACGAAATCCGTGCTTCGTCCGTGAATTTCCTTGAGCAGCGGCAGCCCGCGCCCGCAGGAACATTGCCGGTTGTCGAGCGAACCGACATCTCCGGTGCGGTAGCGAATGAACGGAAAGTCTCGCGTCGCAAGATGAGTTACCACGATTTCACCGGCATCGCCGGGAGGTACCGGTTTCCCAGCCGCGTCGACGATTTCGACAATGATGTCTTCCGCAGTGATGTGCATACCGCCGTGCGGGCATTGATGTGCGATGAAACCGGCGTCTCTACCGCCGTATCCATTGGCAACCTCGCAGCCGAACGTCTTACTGATCTGGATTCGCTGGTTGTCATACAGCCTCTCGGAGGTCACGAAGGCAACGCGGATTCCAAGATCGTCCATGCGCAGACCCTTCGCATCCGCATGCCGCGCGAAATGAGACAGTGCCGACGGATACCCGAAGAGCATCTTCGGCTTCGTGGTCGCAATTTCATTGAGAAATCCGGCCACCCTCCCGTCCGACATCTCGAATGCGGGCAACAACCGGGTTCTGAACAATCGGTCACGCAGGACGCGCACGCGGTCTTGCGCGCCGAGTTCGATGGGCGATCCCCAGACGACAATTTCCCGATCGCCGATGTCCACATCCCACCACCGTGTCGCACGCCACTTCGCGGCAACGTCATGGCTGACGCGCTCCTTGCCGATATAGAAAATCAGCGGCTCGCCGCTCGAACCACCGGTGTTGAATCTCGCCAGCCCTTGCGCGCTCGACGATTTGAGCGCATCGGTATTCGCGCGAATAGTCGCCTTGTCGAGAAACGGAAGTCGCGCAAGGTCGTCGACCGAACAAACCGCATTGGCCTCGAATCCGATCTCGTCGAACAGGTGACGGTAGTACGGCACGTTGTCGTACGCATCTCGGAGGAGTCGTTGCAGGCGGGACAAACGCAGTGCCTGCAAACGTTCCGCTGGCCACCATTGCGTCTGCTCCATATGACGGCGAATCGAGGTCGTTTGATGTCCCTTGAGACGTTCGTGCAAGGGGAATAGCACGCTGGAGACGAGTGATGTATACATGCCCGATCCTGCCTTATTCACCTGGACCGTCTGCGAGCCGGCATCCTGTGCTCAGGACCGATTCATAGACTCCGAACAGACGCGTGCGAACATGCGGCCAGCTGTATCGGGCAACCGATGCCGCACCTACCTTTCTCAAACTGTCTGCCTTCTCCGGATCGGCGAGCAGAGTGAGGATCGCGTCCGCCATCGCCGCAGGGTTCTGCACGGGCACCAGCAGGGCCGTAACGTCATGTTCCACGAGATAAGGAACTCCGCCGACGTTCGTACTGACGACCGGGACGCCGCTCGCAAGCGACTCCAGTACGGAAATCGGCATGTTGTCTGCGAGGCTCGGATTGACCATGACGTCCGCCTCTCGGTAAAGACGGGCCATGTCTTCGTTCTTCACATGCCCGGTAAACGTTACTGCTTCCGCCACCCCAAGCTCACGGGCAAGCTCTTCCAGCTCTTTCTTCTGCGGCCCAGTACCGGTTACCACGAGCCGCGCGCCCGGAAAGGTGTTTTTGACGATGTGGAATGCGCGCAGCGCTGTCGCGTTGTCATAGATCGGCTCCAGGTTGCGCGCGACCAGGATGCAAGGTGCATGACTGAATGGACGCGGTCCATGCTTCGCTTCACTGCGAAAGCGGCCAAGGTCGATGATGTTTGGCACGACGTGGGTCGAAACGGCACGCTTTCCGAATACGTTCTCGAGAAATCCGGAGGGAACGACAATGGCGTCTGCCCGTTTGAGCGTAGGCTTAACCAGCGCAAACGATTTTTCGAAGAAAGCGTCGGCCTCGCCACCCCGGTAGTTGACGACCACAGGGACGCCGGCCAGGCGGGCAATCCACACCGCGGGTGTCGCGAAAAGATGCCACGACCAGCCCGAGTTGGCCATCACATGGAACAGATCGACCTTGCGAGACGCCCGCCAGAGATGCAACAGATAGGGGAGCAAGCGGAAAAGCGCGCGCACTCCCTTGATTTTGCCTATCCAGGCAGGCTGGTAGGGACGATTCACCTGGATCAGCTCGACGCTGGCGCCTTCCTCGCGCAGAAGCCTTGCCAGCTGCAAGGTTTGATTTGCCATTCCACCGGCGGGCGGCGGCAACGGCCCGACGAGTGCGATGCGGAGTTTCGGTGTCTTCACTGCCGTCCTCCGTCGCCGGACAGTCGGCCGTAGACGGCGCGGTAGCGCGACACGCTTGCTGTCCAATTCCGTTCTGTTTCGACAAATTCGCGCGCCGCAATCCTCAGGGCCGGCCAAGTGTCCGGACGCGAAAGCAGGTCGACGGCTTGCAGCGCCAACGCTTCGGGATTTCCTGCTTCGAACAGGAGACCTGTTTTTCCGTTATTGATCAGTTCGCGATGGCCGCCGACATCCGATGCCAGGACCAGCCTTCCCTGCGCCATCGCTTCCAGCGGCTTGAGCGGCGTCACCAGGTCGGTCAGCCGCATCTTTAGCCTCGGATAAACCAGCACGTCGATCAGGTTGTAATAGCGCTGGACCTCGCTGTGCGGAACCCGCCCCGTGAACACTACCTTGTCCATGAGCCCGAGCTGCTGCGCAAGCTGCTTGAGGGTCTGTTCCTGGGGGCCGCCCCCTACTAGCAGGATTCGGATATCGGGGTTTATCGACAGCATGCGCGGCAACGCGCGCAGCAGGATGTCCAGGCCTTCATACGCATAGAATGACCCGATGAAACCCAGGGTCGGTTTGCCATAGACCCCGAGCGATTGCGCGAGCACGACATCGGCTTCTTCCTGCACGCTGAAATCCTCGATGTTCACTGCATTGGGGATGACCGTGATCTTTTCAGCCGGAATGCCGCGGCCGAGTATGTCTTGCCTGAGCCCCTCGCAAATCGTCGTCACAGCATCCACGCGCCGAACCGCATAGCTTTCCAGGGCACGCGTCAGACGATACCGCATGCCCCATTCACGGCTGGTGCCATGGTCAACGGCGGCATCTTCCCAGAACGCCCTGACTTCGTACACGACCGGCAGCCCAAGTGCCCGCCCGACGCGCAATGCGGCCACGGCGTTCAAGGCAGGTGAATGTGCATGCAGGATATCCGGCTTGAACTTGCGCACGACATCGTGCAGGCGGCTGGCCAGGCCGTTGATGACGGCCAGCTGGTTCAGCACCGGCAGTCTTGCCATCACCCCCGCCGAGGGCGGGGTCCGGAAGAAGTGCCACTCGTCGACGCTTTCCTCGGCGATGGACGATTGACCATGCTTGGAGCTGGTGATTTGGGCTGTTTCCCATTTCAATGCACGCTGCTCCTTCAGGATGGAGAGCGTGCGGAATGTATATCCGCTATGGAGCGGAATGGAATGATCCAGAATGTGAAGGATTCGCACGAGTAATTTCCTTTCTGCCGCCAGTTATTCAGGCGACCTGCAGCGAAAGGACCCCGTGCTCGCCGGCCGGCTGCTGCACCTGGCGCAGGAAGGCTTCGAACATCAACAGGCCCCACAGGGCGGCACTGTAGTCGCGACGTCCGGACTGGTGGTGGTCGACCATCTCGCGCAGGAATGCCATGTTGAAGATACCGGTGGCAGCCATGTCCGGCCCCAGCAGCGCGCGGCGCACCCTTTCCCGCAATGGACCGCGGAGCCAACTCGCGAGCGGAATGGCGAATCCCATCTTGCGGCGATAGAGGACATCGTGAGGAAGATGCGGCTCAAGTGCCTTCTTGAAGATGTACTTGCCCTCGCCTCCCCGGAGCTTCATGGACGAAGGCAGGCCGGAAATCCACTCAACCAGCTTGTGGTCCAGGAGCGGCTCGCGAACTTCGAGCGCGTGCGCCATGCTGGCGCGGTCCACCTTAGTCAGGATATCGCCTGGCAAATAGGTCTTGAGGTCAAGGTACTGGACCAGCGCCAAGGGATCATCGAGCGGCATGTGCGCTGCGTGCCCGCGCATGACTTCGACCGCGCGGTATCCCTGGAGCTCGGCGCGGAACTGCGTGCTGAACAATTGGCTGCGCAAGCGATCCGGCATCATGGACACATTGTGAAAGTATCCCTCCACCAGGTCGCGCGACAGAGCCTCGAATGTGGTCTTCGCGCGGAAAATCCTGGGTGCCCAGTCAGCCTTCGGATAGTAACGTCCCAGCAGGCCGAACAAGGATTTGCGCATGCCGTATGGCATGCTCGAGCGCACACGGTGCTCGGCCATGGTGAACCGGTAGCGGCGGTAGCCTGCCAGGTTTTCGTCGCCGCCGTCGCCCGAAAGCGCAACCGTGACGCGTTTGCGTGCGAGCTGGCAGACACGGTAGGTCGGCAAGGCGGAACTGTCGGCAAAGGGCTCGTCATAGAGTGTCGCCAGAGTATCGATAAGACCGTAGTCGTCCATGTCAACGGTCTCCACGTGGTGCCGGGTACGGTAGTGGGCCGCAACCTTCTGTGCATAGGCGGACTCATCGAACGCCGGGTCGCTGAAGGCAATGGAGCAGGTATTGATGGGATCGGCGCTCTGGCCTGCCATCGCTGCGACAACGGCGCTCGAATCGACCCCTCCCGAAAGGAAGGCGCCAAGCGGCACTTCGGCCACCATGCGGATACTGACTGCCTCGTGCAGGCGTTCGATCAGTTCATGCTCGGCGTCCTTTTCGGAAATCGTGCCTACTGGCTTGAATGGCACATCCCAGTAACGTTTGGGATTCACCACCGCGCTTCCCGTTTTCAGGGTGAGTGTGTGGCCGGGCGACAGCTTGAACACTTCCTTATATATCGTCTTCGGTTCCGGTACGTAGCCGAAGGCAAAGTATTCTTCCACGGCCCTGGGATCCATCTCGTGCGGCAGATTGGGGCAGGCGAACAAGCCTTTCAGTTCCGATGCAAATGCAAACATCCCGTTCGGCAATACCGTGTAATAGAGCGGCTTGACACCCAGGCGATCACGAGCGAGGAAGAAGGTGTTTCTGTTGCGATCCCAGAGTCCGAAGGCAAACATGCCTCGGAAGCGCTCCACGCAGCTTTCACCCCACTGTTCCCAGGCATGGACGATGACTTCAGTGTCGCAATGGGTTCGGAATACATGGCCAAGCTTGATCAGTTCGACCATTAGCTCCTGAAAATTGTAGATTTCGCCGTTATACGCGACGACCACGCTGCCGTCTTCGTTGAACAGTGGCTGCTGGCCGGAAGACAGATCGATGATCGACAGGCGCCGATGCCCGAGTCCCACGCCGGGTTCGGTATGCAATCCGCCTTCATCCGGGCCGCGGTGGTGCTGGCTTTCGTTCATCCGCGAGAGCAAAAGGCGATCGATGTCGCGCTTGTCCCGCATATCAAATATGCCGACTATTCCACACATGTCTTATACGCTCCCTGGAGTTTGTTTTTGCATAGGACGTCGTACATCTCGGTGTACGCGCTGACCATGGATGACATCGCGAAGTGCCGTTCAACACGCAGCCGCCCCGCGTGGCCGTGTTGTACTGCAAGCGCCGGATCGTTGCAGTAGCACGCGAGGGCATCGGCCAGCGCCTCGGGATCGCGCGGAGGAACCAGCAGGCCGGTCACGTCGTGAGAAACGACGTCCGGAATGCCGCCGACTTGCGTGGCGACAACCGGCAAGCCGGTCGCCATGGCCTCGAGAATCGATCCTGGTGTACCTTCCGCAATGGACGGCAGTGCAAAAACGGACAACGTGCGCAGCACCTCGTCCACGTCATTTCTCGCGCCGGGCATCCACACAAGGTCAGCGATGCCGGCAGCCCTAACCTTTTCCCTGAGCCCGCCAAGCAACGGTCCCTCTCCGACGATCGCAAGCCGCAAACGTGCCTTCAGTGCAGGGTCGCGTCCCAGCATCAGAATGAAGGCTTCAACCAACGCGCTCTGGTGCTTCACTTCCTGAACGCGGCCAACAGTACCGATAACGAAGCAGCCCGGAGGAAAGCCGTGCAGCGGTCGATCCAGCGAGCTTGTCTTCGCCGGCATGAAGCGATCGGTATCGATGCCGTTGTTGAGCAGGCGGTTCTTGGCGTCCGGCACTCCGATGACCGTGCGGTTCCAGTGGAGCAGATCCGCGGAATTAGAGTAATAGCTGTCATAGCAAGGGATCAGCAGCCGGCGCAGGAAATTGTGCTTCTTATTCGTTCCTTCGGGGTCGTTCGCTTCGCGGCCATGCGAACCTGCGACCCTCACGGGCACGCCGGCAAGGAGCCCGGTAAACCCGTACTCGATGGCGGAGAGATTGTAGGTATGGAGGATGGTCGGTTTCAGCCGCCGCAATTCGCGCCAGAGACGGACATGCGTGCCCAGGCTCAGGCCGGGCGCTTTGTTCAGCGCGATCACCTCGACGCCCGGTCGGGTGATCTTCTTGGCGAAGTCAGTGTATTTTGTGAGGCAGATCACCGCATGGCGATACTTGTCTGTCGGCATACGGTTGATGCGTTCCACCAGCAGGGTTTCCAAGCCGCCGAAATCCAGCACGTAGATCAAATGAGCGATAAGAGGGGCTTCGTTCATAACTGTTGGGTTCGCCATCGGCTTGCTTGGATCGTTCGTGCAGGGCCGGAAGAGATGGATCCGTTGGCGGAACAGAAAGGCTTGGCCGCTCCACGCAGTAGAACTAGGCGTCGTGAGATGACGGCAGCCCTAGCACATCCGGTTACATCCGGTTCCCGCTCCGCAACCATAGGTGAGTTGCCGGAAAACAGTAGCCATTCTGCAAGTCAGCCATTATTCAGCATTGATAAAAGGCAAATATTCGTTGCAAATAGGCATCGATCCTGCAGAGGTTTAAAACCTTAGAGCCGTGAATGGCGAAGAGGCACTCGTGGTATTGCCGTACGCCAATATGAATACTCAGGCGGTTTTATCCCAACCGCTCAACCGCGCCCGGAATGCGGTGAGATCGAAGGCCCAATTGATCCCTACACGCTTGATATTGAACCGGTCCAAAGGTAGCTGGTTGTATCCGCCGTAGGCCGAGAAACAAGCGGAGTAACCGAGGTTTTTGATCATCTCCAGCCGCTCGGGCGTGATGTGGCGCTTCCCACCATAGGGATAGGCGATCAGCACGTCTTCCTGCCCGAGCCTGCTTCGGATGTCGTCCAGGGACCCGGTCAGTTCCTGCAAGGCGACGTCGTCACTCACGGCCGCCAGATTGACGTGGTTAAGCGTATGGCTTCCGAAATGGAGGCCCCACTTGCGCATTTGCTCTATGTGCCCCCAATTCATGTTGTCGAGCCCGAAACCAAGTGCCTTCAAATCATGGTCGAACGGTTCGTTATTGGCGATTTTTCGAGTGCTGACGAAGAAGGTGCACGGGATCTTATGCTTCAACAGGATCGGTGCTGCATTCTCGAAGTTGTCCAGATAACCGTCATCGAACGAAATGGCGATGACCGGTTTCAGAGAATGGCGCGGCACGTCGCCGCGAACGATTTCGGCAAGCGAAACTACCGTGCAATTCGCCGAGAGATAAGCCATTTGCCGGTCAAACTGTTCGATGCCGATTGTGACATTATCCCGGAAGCGATCACTGACGCGGTGATACAGGAGCACGATCACCCGCTGCTTCCCCAGCATGCCGTAAACACGGTTCAGGATCGGCTTGAAGAGGCATGAATACGAAGAAAACACCATGCGCTTGCAAAGCGAACGCAGCGCGCCCTCAGCCGGCGTCTGCAATGCGCGTTCTTTCAACAGGGCCCTTTCCACTGCAAGGGGAGGTCGCGTATTGGTCCTCCCTCCTGTACACTGCCTCGTGTACACCGCGCGGCCTGACGCAATCAGTTCAACTGCTTCGCACACCATGTTGACGCCCAGGTGATGCAGCCTCGCCTGCATGCCGGCAACGGTAGAGAATTTGTCGACCGGGATCGATCGCGCTAGCAAGATGTCTCCGGAGTCCAGGCCGGCATCAACCCGATGTATGGTACAACCGACTTCCTGCTCGCCGTTCTTGAGTTCCCAGAATGCGGGCGGCATTCCACGGTAGTCGGGCAGGCGGCCCTTGTGCAGATTGATCGTGCCAAACCGTGGAATGGAAAACAGATTCTGTTTGAGAATAGGCGCTGCAAGCGCGATGCCTAAGTCCGGACAAAGCCGTCTTACCAGTTCACAAGCTTCCTCTCCATTGATATTCCGCAGCACCTGTATGTCGATTCTCGGATGTTGTTGCAGTGCCTCCAAGTCGAACATGACTCCCGGCCGGTCTTGGCTCACGACCGGTGCTAGCCTGTTCCTTTGCGCAAGGAGCCGGGCGAGCTCGCCCGCCTGATATGGGATCCAACGCCATCCGTGGCGCTTCAGATTGACAAACTGGTTATGCACAAGCCGCCGAATCCGTTTTTGCGGACGGTGAAGAAGGACGGTGAACTTCGTTTCGGGAAACCTCTCCGCAAGGGTGACAATATTCCATCGCACATTGAAGTCCAGCGAGGCAGTAAATATCACAATGTCTTTCAACTCTTTGGCTCCGGATAACGACATTTTTCAGACGGGACACCGTACTCGACCGGGGGTAGCCTACGGTCGACGGGTTCGCGCAAAGCTTGCATCAAGGGAAGCAACGTTATCGTTCAAAAACTTTCGCATAACTGCACGCGCGCCTTCTACATCTTCCTCGAACGGGGCGAACAGCATGATTGACGCTCCCTCATTGCTACGCATGAACAATCTCTCCCTGGCAAGCACCAGCTTTCCAACATAGTCGCTGGCGGTGAATTCACCGTTGATCGTGTACCAGTGCCAAACAAGGAGTTTTTGTCCTTCACGTTGAAGCCGTGTCTCCCGCACGTCCAATACACGCTCGCCTGTTGTTACGTTCTGCGTCGCACTGGAGCGTTGTTGCCAATGCCGTTCCTTGGTGGGAACCAGCCGGTTCGCGGTGCTGATCAGGCCGGCGCCATCTTGCCGGCCGCGGTAGACAAGAACAGACATGCCTACTCGTCGTGAATCCTTTTCGAAAAAGCGGGTCGTTTCGGCTTGGGCTGGCGAGAATCCATGCTTCCAGTCGGTAAACGGCATGCTCTCGGGCCACTGCACATCGACCTTGTTCGGATCCATCTCGCCAGCAGCAAGCGGAATGCGCCCGGTTAATGCGGCGTATGCAGGCCAGATTCCGATGCAAACAATGCTGGCAATGGCGATGGGAAAGACACCCCTGTCAGCGACCCGAGACCGGGCTTGAGGCATATCCGCGGCCGGCGCCGTAAAAGGAGTATCTTCACGCCAATAGCTGCCTGCCCAGAACATCAGGAACATTACCAATCCAAAGAAGACCCATCCGTATATCAAATGGTCAACACCGGCTGCAAGACGGTTGTCACTCAAATGCCCGATGATGACAATCATGTATGCGCGCCCCCCATTAGCAACGATGGGTACGATGATCGACAGCAGGACAAACGTGAGCCTTCGCAGAGATGATCTGTAGTTCAAATAGGCATACAAGCAGCCGAGAGTGAATGACGAAATCAGATAGCGCACGCCGCTGCACGCTTCGACCACGGACCAGCTGCCTGACGGAATTTCGAAATTGCTGCCGCTGCGCAGCACGGGTATGCCGGTGAGCTGAAGTGCTGCAACTGTAAAGTCAGCAGTGAAGTTGATCAATGGCGCAACAAAGACCTCGCCGAAAGGCACTGCAAGCAGCAGGTAGAACAAGGGAAATGCCATTGCACGGGTCATGGATGGCCCGGTAACTGCAAGCACTGTCAAGGGAAGCATCGCAACAAACGCATACTGGCGGACTACCTGCACCTCGCCGAGCTCCGCGAGCAGCCAGCCGAAACCGCATGCAGCAAGTAGCAGTAGTGCCGGCCAAAATGGCTGCAGCGGAATCTGTGCAAGTACCTCGCGACGCCGCCAAATCAGCCAAAGGCTGATTGGCAGAATGATGTAGCCGTGCGCAAAGGTTTCGGAACTGTTCCAAATCGCGACGATCGATCGCGCCGTCTCCACGTAAATCGCACAAGCCGCCAGCAATGTCACGGCTACTAATAAGCTCGCCGGCATCGGAGACAGGGCGACAGGGCTGACGCGGACAGTATTCATACCCGCTCTCCGGCAAGCGAAGCTATCCGGGCCGCCCTGTTCTGCGATGCCGCCATCGCCGAGGGCGAATCAAGCAGGGCATCGAGCTTTGCTAAATTGCTCGTCCAACCGTATTGTGAAAGCACTTTGCGGCGAGCGGCACGCCCGACTTCCGGGAGTAACGTAGACAGCAGCGCACTGATCGCATCGATAAATTGCTGCTCGTGTCCCGCCAGCAGGACCTCTCGACCCGGCTCGGCGTCAATGCCCTCCAGTGCTGCAGCCGACACAATCACGGACTTGGCCATCGCCATGGCTTCAAGGACCTTGTTCTGGATGCCGCGTGCAATGCGCAGCGGGGCAACCGACACACGCGCGTGAGCGATGTAGGGACGCACATCCGACACGGTTCCGGTGACCTTCACGCCTGGCAGCTTGCCTAACGCGCGGACCTGTTCGGTCGGACGCGCGCCGACGATATAGAACACGGCTTTTTCGTTACGCGCACGAATGGCGGGTAGCATCGCCTCGGCGAACCACTGCACCGCATCGACGTTCGGCCAGTAGTCCATCGCGCCGGTGAAGACGATTGCGGCTTCGTCGGCGGCGTAGGGATTGTCGTACTGACGCTCCGGGGAAAAGAAATCGGTGTCCACGCCATTGCTGAAATGGCCGATTCGTTGCGCGCTTTCCGGGGCGCGCTGCCTGAAGAGATCTGCTTCCGCCTGCGACACGAACAGAGAGGCATCAAAGTCACGAGCAACCTGCCGTTCGTAATCCAGCAGCGTACGTCCTTCGCGGCGGTACAACCAGCTTAGGGGCCATGGCTTCTTTTCGGCGTATTGCGACCACTTGTCGGAATCGACATCGACGAAATCGATCACACGCCGCGCGTCGGCGATGTCTTCTGCGTACTGCGCCATAGCGGAGGAAAACACGACGACCTTGGTGATGGGATAGAGACCAAGGGTCTTGCGCACCCATGTCTGCATACCGGCATCACGATAGTAGTCGAGCGTCAGTGCCCGGCCGCCGGCCAGCGCGCCCAGGCTGCGCACTTTTGCTGTGAAGGGTTTCAGTGGAGCGATATGCGTCGTACAGCACAGTTGCTTCACGGTGTCAGCATGCTGCCAGTCGTCCGGATCGTCGACGAAGGTGCCCAGGTGCACTTTGTAGCGTGCTGCCAGATGCGCGAGCAGGTGGTAGGAGCGAATCTTGTCGCCCTTGTTCGGCGGATAAGGCATCCGGTGCACCAGGAGCAGGAGATGTTTCACGGCATTACCCCAGGTTCTTGACGATGTGCGGGCCCAGCGCATTGGCGACCTTCAGCGGCAGGCGTTGCCAGATGCGGATGAAGCGCTGGTATTTCGGATTCAGCGGATTGTTGTCCGGCAGCGCCTTTGCGCGGTGCAGCTGGTAGGCATAGGGCAAAGGATGCGCCTCGAAACCCCAGTTCTTCTTGAAGTCGAAGGCGCCGGTGCCGACCTTGCTGCGGCCGAAGTCGAACACCTTGATGCCGCGCAGAGCCGCACGGCGCATCAGTTCCCAGTACATGAAATCGTTGCCCGCAACTTCGCGCGCCTCGGTCATGCCGCCACCGTAATACGGCAGCACCTCGTCGCGGAAGTAGAAGCTGAGCACGCTGCTGATCGTGCGGCCTTCGCGGGTGATGGTCAATACTTCGCATTCGTCGCCGAACACTTCCTTGAGGATGCGGAAATATTTTTTCGCGAACACCGGCGTGCCCAGGCGATGCACGCTGGCCGCATAGGCATCGAAGAAGCGGTCGACGTTGTCATCGATCTCGCCCTGCAATCCCGCCTTGATACCCTTGCGCACCATCGCGCGCTGCTTGCGCGGGATCGCAAGCATGTTGGTTTCCTCGTCGGCCGAGATCTCCTTGCGGAAGGTGACGTACAAGTCCTTGGTGACCCAATCCGGCTGCGTCGCGTGCAGGTTGCGGTATTCGAGATGGCCGACGTTCAGATTGGCCGCCAGTACCTGAGCCTGCTGGTGCAGCGCCTTGCGCGCGGCTTCCGTGTTGGCCGCAATGCCGCCGTACACGCAGAACGGCAGCGACACCAGCGAATGCCCGAACAGCATGCTCTTGACCTGCGCCAGCGGCAGCACGCCCTCGATGCGGCCGTTGTCCTCGACGTACAAGAACCAGGTCTTGTGGCCGAACGCGCGCTCGATGACTTCCTTCCAGCCTGCTCGATGAAAGAAGGTCGCCTCGGGACAAGCGTTAACGAAACCATCCCAGCGCGCTTCATCGCCGCGCTCCAGGGTCCGCACCGCCGGCGAGCGGCTGATCAATGTGGCAGGCGTGGCGCCAAACTTGCGCCGTTCAACGAAAGTATTCAATTGTTCACCATGAAGATATCGTCCATGCGCCCCCAGCGGAAGTCGCGCGTCAGTGCTTTCAGGCGCGCCTCGGTGCGGTGGAGGTTCACGTAATGGCGGAAACGGGTTTTCAGGCCGACGTTGTGCTGGCGAGGCTGCTTCGGGTCGATCTCCCACGGATGGAAGTAGAAGATGCCGGGCTGCCGGTCCTGCTGGTTCACGCGCTTGATGAGCCAGCGCGAGAGTGCGTAGGGAAAGAGACGGAAGTAGCCGCCACCGCCCGAAGGCAGGTTCTTCTTCATCAGTCTTACGGTAGTAATCGGCAGTTCCAGCAATCCGTCCTTGCCGCGCGGATAGAAGGCGAAGCGCGGCGCGTCCGGCATACCGTAATGGTCATGGCTGATCGGATAGATGCTGGAACTGTAGCGATATCCCGCCTCGCGCAGCACGTCCAACGCCCATAGATTGCGCGTGCCGATGGAGAAACTGGGCGCGCGATAGCCGAGCACCGGTTTGCCGGCGATGTCTTCCAGCAGCGCCTTCGCCCGGCTGACATCGCTGCGGAATTCCTCCGCGCTCTGGTCGGACGCGCGCGCGTGGGAATAGCCGTGACTGGCAAGCTCATGGCCGTCGTCTACGATACGGCGAACCATCGCCGGATAGTGTTCGGCGATCCAGCCCAATGTGAAAAAGGTGGCCTTCACGTTGGCCGCATCGAGCAGCGCCAGGATGCGGTCGATGTTGGCTTCCACGCGGCAGGGCAGCGAATGCCAGCGGTCGCGCGGAATGTGCGACTCGAAAGCGGAGACCTGGAAGTAGTCCTCCACGTCGATGGTCATTGCGTTACGAATCGACACGGCTACCCCTCACGCTGCCAGCGCGGTTGTCGTTTTCGATTCGCCCTTGATCCAGGTACGGACCACTTGCGCGATCCGGATCGCGGCCTTGCCGTCCCAGAATTCCGGTACGCGTCCAGCCTTGCCGCCGGCGCGCATTACCTCGTCAAAGATCTTCAGGATGGTTGCCGGGTCGGTGCCGGCCAAGGTATTGGTGCCCTCGGTGATAGTGATCGGACGTTCGGTGTTGTCGCGCAGCGTGATGCAAGGAACGCCGAGCGCGGTCGTCTCTTCCTGTATGCCGCCGGAATCCGTGAGCACTACGCGTGCATCGCGCATCAGGCCCAGCATTTCCAGGTAGCCCATCGGCGGCAGTTGCAGGATGCGCGGTGAATCGAGCAGGTGGGCGAGGCCGCATTTCTCGCTCATGCTCTTCGTCCGCGGGTGCATCGGGAAGATCACCGGTAGGGTCTTGCTGACCGTTGCCATCGTTTCGAGCAGGGCGCGGAGGGTATCAGGGTCGTCGACATTGGATGCGCGATGCAGAGTAAAGATGGCGTAGTCCTTGCCGTTTTCGAGCAGATTTTCTGCGTCCGCTTGCTTGAGGATGTCGGAAACGGGAACCGCGCGCTCGAGATTGCGGCGCAGGGTATCGATCATCACATTGCCGACAAAGTGGATGCGTTCGTCCGCAATGCCTTCGCGCAGCAGATTGGTGCGGCCTTCGCGTTCCGTTGTAAACAGCAGGTCGGAGATCTGGTCGGTCAGCACGCGGTTGATCTCTTCGGCCATGCCGCGATCGAAGCTGCGCAGTCCGGCTTCGACGTGAATGACGCGCACACCCTTTTTTGCGGCCACAAGCGCGCAAGCCAGCGTCGAGTTGACGTCACCCACGACCAGCACGGCCGACGGCTGCTGCTCGTCGAGTGCCGGTTCGAAACGGCGCATGACGTCGGCGGTCTGCACGGCATGGCTGCCCGACCCGACTTCGAGGTTGACGTCCGGCGCTGGAATGCCAAGGGCCTCGAAATACTGGTGGTTCATCGCCGCGTCGTAATGCTGGCCGGTATGCAGCAGGCGTACGTCGATTTCGGGCGCAATGTCCTTGAACGCCGCGATGATGGGCGCCATTTTCATGAAATTTGGGCGTGCGCCGACGACGCAAAGAAGGCGATACGGCTTGTTTTCCGGCATCTGGTTTTGCATGGAAGCGGATTCCTGAAAAGTTGAAAAGGGCGAGGCTCGTTCGAGCTCAGCAGCTGCGTTGCGATTGGGGGCGGCCGGCGTCAGCGAACAGCGTGGCGATGCAAGGCATTGGCGCGTCAGGCTTGATGGGGCCGCAACGGCATCCGTCCTGACGGGACTTTGAGTTGAAACGCATGGCACACTCCCTGTTTGCCGGTGTTGTACGTCCTGCTAGCGGCCGATTGTGATTGTTGTTGCAGCCGCAGACTTGTTTGTAACGTGTTGGCTATTTTGCAAGCAGGGAACGTCGAAGATTTTGACAATCGACAAATAATGAAGATTTGCAAGATTGCCGCTCCGATACTCAAACCTTTGATTTCTCGAGGGATATATCGAATCAGTGAAAACTATTCCGCATGCATGCCGAATTCACGCTGCACTTCGTCAATGACGGTCCTGAGTTCCGGCTCGTCGAACAAGTGCAGTTCTTCCAAATAACCCATCACGAACAGCCGGTCGCACAGCGTATTGATCTTGCGCGGGATGCCTCCGGTGTAATCATGGATGGCGGAAAAGGCGTCGTCGGTGATTCGTGGATCTTCTTTCCATCCCGCGGTACGTAAACGGTGCTCGATGTATGCGCAGGTCTCGAAGTAGTCGAGCGGTCCCAAGTGGTACGTCGCAAGCACTCGTTGCCTGAGTTGCTCCATATCGGGACTGAGCAGGGTACGTCGGAATTCCGGCTGGCCGAGCAGGAAGATCTGCATCAGGCAACTGTCGTCGGTCTGGAAATTCGACAGCATGCGCAGTTCTTCCACGGCCCGCGGGGTAAGGTTCTGCGCCTCGTCGACCACCAGCAGCGCGCGGCGGTTCTGCTGGTCGCACTGACGCAGGAAAAGTTCGATCCGGCCCAACAGTGCAGTCTTGTTGGCTCCATCGTGCGGCAACCCGAATGCAGCTGCGACCGTCCTGAGAATGTCTTCCGCATCCAGCGCCGTATTGACTATTTGCGCCGCGCGGATCCGGTTCGAATCCAGTTTGCGGAACAGGTTGCGCATGAGCGTAGTCTTGCCCGCACCGACCTCGCCGGTAATGACAATGAACCCCTCTCCACGCGAAATCCCATAGTCGAGGTAAGCCATCGCCCGTTTATGCCCCTTGCTGCTGTAGAAGAAGTGCGGGTCGGGCTTAAGCTGGAAGGGATTGGCGGTCAAGCCGTAAAAGTCTTCGTACATCGCTTGCTGCGCTCCGTTAAAAGGATATCTGGAGGAAGGCGGCGACCGCGTTTTCCCGGAACTCGCCCGTGGCCTGGGTGGAACGTTTCTCGAGCCGCCGCAGCTCGACACCGCCCTTGATCTTCTGCTGCATCTGGCGCGACAGTCCAAGCCGGTAGGTAACGTTGTCATCGCGCGTCCTCGTCGCCGCCGAGCGGACTTCGCTGTAGCCTGCGCTGGCAGTCAGGTTCGTGCGCGGCGACAGGCGCAGATGCCATGCGGTGCTGATGCCCTCCTGGCGCGTCGCATCACCCAACAGGGCCGCCGATCCGGCCGTGAGCGAGATGTCCGATGTTGCGCTGGACTGCGGCTCGCGCTCGACGCGAAACACGCTGGTCATCAGGGTGTTCCGTACGCCTTGTATGGCCAAGGAAGCATGGGCGCTCTTCTGTAGGAAGACGCGGTTGGTGAAACCATTGACGGGAACGATCACCGTCGAGGGAAGATTGGCTTCGCGGATGAAGCGACGCACCGTCTCTTCGCGCGCCGCCTGGTCGGGAATGCTGCTCGTCCAGAGGCCGTTGAGAAAAGCGGCGGTGTCTTGGGCCGATGGCACCAGGAACTGCGAACGTGTCGTGGTGATCTCTTCCTGATAACCGACGCTCCATACCGTCATGCGTGTGCGATGCTGGGCACTCACAGACAGCGTATTGCCGAAGAATCGCCGTCCCGCACTCACTGCAATGCTCGACCTTTCGGAAGGTACCCACGCCGCGCCAAGCGACCAGAAGTCGCCTTCCGGTTTGCTGGCGATCGATGCGTAGTTGTTGTCTTCGTAGCCTCCAGTCGCCGTCAGGGAGAAGCGAGAGGTCAACGCATAGCGCAGCGATCCTGACAATTGCCTGGTGCGTACGTCGTCTGCAGCGTCATAGTGGATTTTCTGGTCGTCATACAGGACGTTCCACTGCAGGGTCCTGAAATCGGAACCGCTTTGGATGCTGATTCGCACGCGATCCGACTCGCTGTCGCTCAGGCCGCCGGTGTCGGCGCTCACGGCGTCACGGCTGTAGCGGACTTCCGCAGTTGCGCTGCGCCCGAAGCGATTGCGCAGATACGGACTGACGCTGTACGTGCGCACATCCGCCTGGTTGTTCGTCAGGTGTCCTTCGCCTGCCGTCTGCGGTCCGAATGGCGAGATCGTCTGCTGGGCGGCAGATGCCTTGCCGTCAAGATAGAACAGGTCCTCAACCAGTTCAGCATTGGCCATCACATTCAAGTGATGGTGCCGGTTTGACGCTTTGGTGGAGCGCCCATAGAAGAAGTTGCGCATCGCGTAATCGGCGGAGAACCTCATGCGCGCGCCGGTCGCATTTAGCGAAAGGTTCGGCGTAATTTCGGTGACGAAGTCGCTGCGCTCGTTTCCGAAAGTCGCCAGCGTCACGTTGTCGGTGTATGTTTCCTTCAGGTCGACGCCGGGCGTGAGCTTCCATTCCGCCGCGCCGGCCGGTGTCGGCCATGCGATGGCAACCCACGTGGCAATAGGCGCGAGCGGAAAGAGCGTGGCAAGTGCGTTCCGGTTTCGCACGTCAGGTCCTGCTGTAATAGCCGTAGGAACTGGGCTCTACAAACGTCCGTCCCTTGTTGTAGACGAGGTTGATATTGGCGCAGGCTTCAATACGGCGCAGTGCATCCTTCACTGCGTTCTGCGTCGTTTTCTCAGCCTCTACCACCATCACAATCTGCCCCATCTGCTCGGCGAGGACACGCGCCTCGCTGGTCAACAACAATGGTGGCGAATCGAAGATCACGATGCGGTCCGGGTAGCGGCTGGCGATTTCGTCCAGCAGCTTCTTCATCGAGTGGCTGGCGAGCAGCTCCGTTGCATTCTTCTGGCTGTTGCCGGCCGGGAGGATGCTGAGCGTTTGGACATTGGTCTTGATCATCACGTCGCTCATATCGAGCGAGTCGTCGCGCAGCAGGTCCATCAATCCGGCTTCGGCGTGCAGGCCGAGGGTCGAAAGCACCGAAGGACGTGCGACATCGGCGTCGACCAGCAACACCGTATGGTCCATTTCCATTGCAATGCTCATTGCCAGGTTGATGGCGCAGAAGGTCTTGCCCTCGCCCGGGAGGGAGCTGGTAACCATGATCAGGTTGCCGTTTCGAATCGAGCCTTCACCTTTCTGCAGCGCCTTGCCGATCAGGGGACGCTTGATGAAGCGGAATTCTTCCGCGACTGGCGTGCGCTCTCCATTGGGCGTGACCATTCCTGCTTTCTGCAGCCGCTCAAGGTCAATGTTGAGGCGTATGACCGCGGGTGCGGCCCTTGCGGGAGCCTCCGGTTCAACGGATCGGGTGACTGCGTCCTGGAGCGCCACCACGACCGGTGCCGGTGTCGGTGCCGGCGGCATCGGTTTGATGGTCGATCGCGTTTCCTTTGCGCTATGGGCGATGCGTCCGGCTGCCTTTTCGATAATGCTCACGATTTCTCCCGGGGGAATTCTGTTGCTGGTTGTGCGTCGCTGGACGACGGTCAGGCGGTGAGCAGCATGCGCACCATGACGCCACTGCAGAGCAGGAGCAGCAGTGCGAAAGAGCCGGTGAAGGCATATGCCCCCTTGCGCTGGCGAATCCGCTCCTGCTCCGTCCAATGCATGGCCACGGTGCCGAGGATCGGTAGCCCGGTTGCCTCTCGCAGACTGTACTGGGTCAGGAAGGTCGGCCGTATCTTGCTCATCAGGAATGCGACGCCGATGCCCGCCCCCAGCGCACCGAGAATGACTGCCGCGAACAGCTTGAAGCGCGGCGGTCCAACGGGAGTCTGTGGGACCATCGGCGGGTCGACGACACGGAAGGTCATCATGTCCGTCGTCGTGGTAAGTTCGCCGGATAGCTTGGCGGCTTCGCGCTTGCCGAGCAGCTTCTCGTAGTTTTCCTTGTTGATCTCGTAGTCGCGGTTCAACTGCGCGAGCTGTGCCTCCACTTCGGGGACCGCCTTGTTCATCGCGGTGAGACGGTTGACGCGCCCCGAGTATTCTTCGACACGCGTACGCAGGGATGCGACGCGCGCTTCGGCCGAAGCGAGGGAAATCGTGAGCTGCTGCAGCAAGGGGCTGTAGTTTGTACCGCGGTCGGGATTTGGCTTCCGGTTCTTTGCCTCTTCACGCTTGCGCTCCTCGAGCTGCGCGATCAGGCGCTGCGTCGAGATGATGTCCGGATGCGCCGGCGTGAATTGCATCTGCAGGCTGTCGAGGTTCTTGCGCAAGGTCTGAAGACGCTCGTCGATTTCGGGATTGCTTGAAGCGGCTGCGCGCATGGCGGTGGCCGCGTCAGCCTCGTCGCCCGCGATCTGACGCTTCAGCGCATCGCGCGCCTGCTCCGCTTCACGCAGCTCAAGCCTCGCCTGTCCGAGCGCGTCGGTGGCGTCCATCAGCTTGCTGCTGTAATCGCTGCCCTGACGGGACAGCAGGCCGGTGTTCCTGAGCTTGAATTCCTTGAGCGCATTCTCCGCCGCCGTCAGCCTTTCTTCATAGCTCTTGATCTGGTCGTCGATGAAGCTGACGGCCTTTTCCGATTCTTTCTTCTTGTCGCCGATGCTGGCTTCCACGAAGATGGTCAGCAGCGATCGCACGACGTCTTTGGCGAGCCTCGGATTTTCGTGGCTGTAGGTGATGGTGTAGATGTTGTCGCGAGCCGTGCCGGTGAGCTTGATATCCTGGGCCAGCCTGTCGAGCTGCTCTTCCTTTTCCTTAGGCGTATTAGCCTTGATGTCGAGATCGACCATGCGAGTCAACCGTTCAAGGTTAGGCCGGCTCAACAGGGTACGGCTCATGATGGCGACCTGCTGTTCGACATTCGGCACCGTGGTCATGCCGGATAACAGGGGCTTGAGGATGCTCTGCGTGTCGACAAAAACACGCGCCGATGCCTGGTACTTGTCCGGCACAAGGTGGACGGCGATGCCGCCGGCAATGGCGACCACCCATGCGGTGGCGAGCGCAAGCCAGCGATACTTCCAGATTCCCTTTACATGGGAAATCAGCTGCGCCAGTTGTTCTTCCATCTTGTTGTACTCCCTGATTCGTCGCGGATCCTGCCGCGATTCGAGTTATCTTTGGCCGCGAAAGCGACGCGCGTTCCGCGCCATCAAAGATTACTTTTATCCACAGAGTAAGAATTGACGTTTGTCAATGTGACAACAGGAAACCTTCAGAAAAAGAAGATTTGCCACCAGGAATCGAACTGGCGGTAAAGGCATGAGGCCCGCGCTGAACAGCGCGAGCCCGGTATGAATGCACCCGGTTGGCGCCGGGGCTCATCAAGGAATTACGACTGTTTGTTACGCCTGCGTGCACCGGCAAAGCCGAGCAGGCCGAGCCCCAGAAGGGCAACGGTACCCGGTTCCGGAACGTCGTTCGAGCCAATGCCGACATATTTCAGGGAGTCATTGCCGCCGCGACCGGCACCCACCTGCTGGATGTGAACCAGCGCCAGCGCATCGATTCCGCTGCCTGGCACCAAGGTGAGGAAGTCTGCCTCAGTCACTCCCAGAATGGTCCAAGTGCTGGTCTCGCCGCTGAAGAAACGTCCGGGAACAGCATTGGGGTTGCCACTGGTGGGGTAACCAAGGTCCAAATAGAAGTTATAGCCGGCGTTCTGACCTGGTGGATTGACGGTGACTGCTGCCTGCGTGATCGGCTGTGTGCCGCCGAAATTGGTAAACGAGGCCGAAGTGATCGCCGGATTGCCGTCGTAAGAGAATTCCAGGTTGGAGATAAAGGCATCGTCGCCGATCCCGCCTGGCAGGTTGTTGACGAGGTTTTCCAGCGTGAAGTCCACGTTCGCGCCGTTTTGTGCAAACGTCAGGCGAGCGACGGTCACGTTGCCCGGATTGACGGGGTTACCGGTCACGTAGGTGTTGATGTCGACGATGACGGCGGCCGAAGCTGCCTGCGAAGCGAACAGTCCACCTAGTCCGATCAATGTGCTGGCGACCACCCTCCTTGTCAGGGCGAGCCAGCCTGTTGTCTCTGTATTGCGGTTCATGTTGTCTTTCCTCACGAGCGATATTAAGAAATTTGCCTGTTGGTCCTGGCCGCACGGGTTCAAGGTGCGTTTGCCTGCCCGGAATGCCACGAAGGTCTGCCGCCCTCGTTCGCCAGAAGCATCTAGCAAGAACTTCTGTTGCACCCACTTATGCATGCTGCATGCCAGAGGCAATATTTCTTTTGTTTTCAATGAGTTATCGCCAATACCCATGTTTCCTTAAGGGGATCGTGTAAAAGACATCGACGTACCACGCAATACCTTCTGGAAACAAAACAGCGACCCGCAGGGCCGCTGTTGCTTGCGATCATGCCGGCTATTACGCCTTCTCGCTTTCGCGGCGACGGCGTGCCAAACCGCCGAAGCCAAGCAGGCCTGCGCCCAACAGAAGCGCGGTTGCCGGTTCCGGCACAGCCGCCACTACGCTTTCGACGCGGATCACGAGGTCCTGGAAGTCGCGGTCGCCTTGGAGCGCATCCTCGAAGCCGATCACCCAGTTGGTGCCGTTAACGCCGTTACCATGGTAAGCAACCGAATAAGCGTTACCGCCGTTGAGCTGGTCGGCTGTGTACAGGCGATTGCCGCCGGTGCCCGGGCCGCTCAGGAAAAAGCCGAACTGCGCCCAGGGAATACCCGAGAAGCTGCCAGTGAGAACAGCGCCGGCCGGGCCGCCGATTTGGCCGATTACGCCGCTGTCATAGCCGGTCCATGCGATCGTTGCACGAGTACCCGGACCTGCCGAGCCGTTGAACAGGGTGCGATGCGTCAGAGCGGTCGTATCCACGCCAGCCCACAAACCCAGGCTGTTCGCGCCTGCATTGCCCGCAAATTCGAACGACAGGACGGGAGTCACGGTCGGAAATACCGGGCTCGACGAGCCCCACATTGCGGCGCTGCTCTGGTCCGTTGCGGCATTGACCCCCTGGCCAGGGAACACAGCATTGAGAATCTGCTGCATGGTGGTTTCGGCGCTGACGCCGATAGGCACGGGCCGCGTGTTGGTCAGGTCGATCGGGGCTGCCAGTGCGCTGCCCGTCGCCATGACGCCAACTGCGAGGCCAACCGCGCTGGCTAGCTTCTTGAATGTCATGATGTTGTACTCCGAATGAATATCTGTCTTGAAAATTGAGTTGCTTGCTTTTTGCTGCATTGAATACCGACTGCATCGTGTATTGCCGGTCTGTATTCGCAAGTTGCATGCCATCCGACAAAATTTCTTCAAAAACAAAGACTTAAATCACTTTAGCGGTGTACCGGAACAGGCCTTGTAAAGGATCCCGACACGACTTTGATTTCGCTCAGAATCAGATCTGTGCGAGGAGCGCGCGCGCCTCCTTTTCCTTCGAAAACGCCTTGCCGGCACCAAGCACACGCTGCAGTTCAGTTCGCGCTTTTTCCTTGTCGCCGGTCTTAACCAGTGCCTGAGCGAGGTGATAGCGGATTTCGGCTGCGTCCGGAGCGAGCGAGACTGCCTTTTGGAGCAGGTCCACGCCGCGAGCCAGTTCTCCTCGCTCGACCAGGATCCAGCCCAAGGTATCGAGGATGGAAGGATTGCCGCCCTCGGCCGCGTAAGCCTTTTCCGCCAGCTGCAAGGCGCGTCCATCTTTTTCCTGCTGATAGGCCCATGCAAGGTTGTTCATCGCGCGCACGTCCTTGGGTTCGTGCTGGAGGATGGTCTCGTAATGACGGATCGCCTGCTTGTTCTGCCCTTTTGCAAGATAGACCTGCGCGAGGTAGGCGTGCGCCATGAGGTCCGCGGGGTGCTCTTGCAGCCACTGGGCGATATGCGCGTCCGCCTCCTTTTCACGGCCCCCATTGCGCAAGGCAGCGTGCAGCTTGATCGCGTGCTGGCTGGTCTTGTTCAGGGCATAAGCGCGTTCATAGGATTTCGCAGCCTGCGCCGGCTTTTGCTGGGCCATCAGCAGTTCGCCTTCCAGCAGGTATCCGGCCGGCGATTTTTCGCGTTGCTTCTGGATGCTGCGAGCAATCGACAGCGCCTGCTCGTGGTTGCCGCGCGCCTGTTCGATGCCGGCCAACGCCACCTGCGCTTCCAGGAAGTCGGCCTGTAGCGAGAGAGCCTTCTTCAGCGCATCTGCGGCCTGAGCCGGTTTTTCCATGGCGGCGTGGATTACCGCAATGCGTGCGTGTACGGCTGCAGAGGAAGGCATGAGGACTGCGAGTTTTTCATAGCTTTCGAGAGCGCCGCTCTTGTCGTCGTTGGCCAAGCGCATCTGAGCCAGCAGTTCGAGTGCGTCAGCAGCCGTCGGGTTCGCAGTCTGGAGTTTTTGCGCGAGGGTCAGCGCCTTCTGTTTCTGCCCGATGCGCACATAATGCATCGCCAGCTGTCCTGCGGGTTGTACGGCGTCGGGATTCTCGCTGTGCGCTCGCTCGAACCATTTCGTCGCTTCGTCGTTCTGCTTCTGCGCCTGTGCCAGGTTGGCGAGAGCGGTCATCGCCTGCACGTTCTTCTTGTCGGCGGCGAGCAGAGTTTCGAAGCGCTTCTTTGCGACGTCAGGCTTCTTGTCGAGCATGTCGAGGCGGGCGAGGCTGGCGACCACGGGAAAGTAGGCGACGTCGATCGCGAGTGCCTGTTCATACACTGCACGAGCCTTGGCGGCGTCTTGCTTGGCAAGGTAAACGCCACCTTTGAGGTGCAGCAGCTCGACGTTCTTCGGCTGCTCCTTTTCGAGCGCTTCGACCATGGCGAGCGCCTTGTCGTACTGTTTCTGCTGCAGGTAAGTCAAGATGAGCGTGGTGCTCGCCTTGCCGCCTTTCTGTTCCAGTGAGACCGCCTTTTCAAGCTCCGCCACCGCGCCGCTGCTGTCGCCTTGCCCCAACTTGCTTTGACCGAGTGCGGTACGGATCGCGATGTCCTGCGGCGCCACCATGCTGGCTTTCTGGAAGTAGTCGGTCGCGTTCGAATAGTCCCGCGCCTGCATGGAGGATGCGCCGGCGAGTGCAAGCAGTTGCGAATCCTTCGGCGCATCCTTGGCGGCAGCGGACGCAATCGAGAATGCTCGCTTGGCGTCGCCATTTTTGAGCAAAGTGGCAGCCAGCAGCTTGCGGGCATACAAGTCGTTGGGGTGGCTCTCGAGATAGGTCTTGAGGTGCGCCTCGGCCTGCTGGGTAGCCCCAAGCTCGTACTGCACGGCGCCGGCGAGCAACTGGGCTTGCATGTGTCCGGGCGCCGAGCGCAGCACGTGCTGCAGCGATTCGAGGGCCACTGCATGCTTGCCTTGCTTATAGTCAAGCAGCGCCTGCGTGTACAGGGAACTTGGTGTGGCGGGCCCAGTCTTGCGCGCCGCTTCCAGGCTCGCGCGGGCGGCGTCGTACTTGCCGGTGCCGATTTCGATTGCCGCCTTTGCCACCAGTGAAAGCGTGTGGTTCGGCTTGAGCTTGAGCGCCTCTTCGAAGGCGGCCAGCGCGGGCTCTGCCTTGGCTTGCGCGCGCAGGAATTCGCCCCTGAAATGCCAGGCGTCGACACTTGCCGGATTTTTGCTTGCGGCCTGCTCGCTAAGGTTGTTGGCGGTATCGTAGTCCTTCGCCAGGATCGCCAGCCGCGCCAAGCCCATAAGTGCATCCGCGTGATCCGGACTGCCCTTGCGCGCGAGTTCGAAGGCTTCCTTCGACTCTGTTGCCTTGCCGAGGCCGATATAGGCGCTGCCGCGCAGCGCCGCGATGTCGCCGGAGGGATTAGCCTGGGCTGCCGTCGCCGTTTCATCAAGCACGTTCTGGAACTTGCCTTGCATCAGCAAGGATTTCGCCAGTACGTACAGTGTCTGGTTGGCGTCAGTACCCAAATCGATGGCCTTGCGCACTTCCTTTTCCGCGGACGCCGGATCGGCCATGTCGAGATAGATCTGTGCGAGCAGGAAGCGTGCATCCTTGTCGTCCGGATTCTTCTGCAGCGCATTCTTTAGCTGGATGACTGCCGCCTTGTTGTCGCCCTTGCGATGGTACTCGCCGGCCTCGGTAACGAGCGCCTTCGTATCCTGCGTCTTGCCGCAAGCCGCAAGGCCCCCAGCGAGCAAAGTAGCGGTGAGGGTCGCGATGCACAACGGGCGAGTATGACGACGTGTAAACATTGCTTTTTCCTTGTTGGTTTTCGAAGGCGGGGCAGTGCCGGTGCTGATGCCTTTATTCCCCGGATAGGGCTGCAGTGGCGATTGATTCGCGCAGGAAAAAGAGTTTATGCGAGGCATGGCCGATGATGCCGTGTGGCAGCACAGACCGTTGAGATGTATCAAATCGTCAACATGCCGGTGCGCAATACTGGCACTCCACAAGGAAACATTCCGCGATTGCCAGGGAGAAATATATGAAGCAAGCAATACCTTTCGTGCGGGTGTGGTTCCACTTGTTCGGGCTTGCGCTGGCCTTGTTGATGACGGGCTGCGCAAACAACCCGCAGGTGCAAAGCGCAGAACTCGCGTCGGAGCCGCCCGCCTACAAGCATGAATACCGGATCGGCCCGGGAGACAACGTCATCATCTCCGTATGGCGCCATCCTGAGGTCTCGCTGACCGCGCCGGTACGTCCGGACGGCAAGATCACGACCCCGCTGGTCGAGGACCTGCCCGCGAGCGGCAAGACCGGTACGGAGCTGGCCCGCGACATCGAGAAGGCATTATCGAAATTCATTCAGGATCCGGTCGTAACAGTGACGGTTACCGGTTTCGTCGGTCCCTATGGAGAACAGATTCGCGTGATCGGCCAAGCAGCCAAGCCGCAGGCGCTGGCTTATCGCGAAGGCATGTCGTTGATGGACGTGGTGATCGCAGTCGGCGGCCTCACCGAATTCGCCGCGGGGAACCGCGCAAGCATTGTCCGCATTGTGGGCGGCAAGCAGCAGAAGCTGGCGGTGCGTTTGAATGACCTGATGCGGGACGGCGATATTTCGGCAAACATGCCGGTGCGTCCAGGCGACGTCTTGGTGATTCCGGAAAGCTTCTTCTGACACCTTCGAGATTTCGAGGTATGTATCTGCGATACCTCGTAGTCTTGGCGCCGAATTGAAAATGGGTACCCGGCTGAAGCGGGGTACCCATTTTTTTGCATCGACTTGGCTAGAATCGAGGCACGACCGCCCACTGCGGTGCAGTTGAATAGTTAGGCTTCACGGTCCTGAGCATGAAGAGATCCCATGCTGCACGAGCATTGGGCACTTCGCTGGTTGCCGCGACTGCAAGTGCGGGCTGCATGTTGGACGGATAGCCCAATGCAGAGCTGGCATAGCCTTGCATCTCGCCAGCCTTCCAGACGTAGTTCACGTTGCGGTCCTTGTCATACTGGGTACGCCAGTTTGCCATTGCCTGACTGGCGCACTGCTGGTCAAGATAACGTGCACCGGTGCTGTTGACGAGTGGCGAACCGTCGCTTGCTCGCATTGTAGCTTGGTAGGCTTCTCCGATTGTCGGGAAAACCGGCGAGGTGGAACTCGGACGAATTGCAAGCGTGTATGCTGCTCCATCAATCCAGCAGTATCCGCCGCCAGTCATGCGTGTGATCGGGAACTTTGCCTTCCAATTCAGGAGAGGTTTGGCGTTAGTAAAACCGAGCTCAACGAGGTGGCCGACACTCCAAGTAAAGAAGTCGTCCTGCCATGGCGCAATGCCTGTACTGGCGCCGGCCGGCGTAGGATACGCAACCGCCCTAAAGGCATACGCGCCGGACCCGTCAAGTACACCCAACTTGTTCGGATTGCCGACACTGTAGGTGGTGTTGTACCAGTCCAGGTTATAGCCGATTCGGTCGACGAAATACTTCTTCATCGGATCGTTGTCCGGCGTAATGTACGCGGTCTGCCCCAGTGTACGCAGCGACCATGCCTGACCTCGAACCTCATCTGCCTTCACGAGGCCCTTCTCGAATGATCGGTAGGTCGGATTGGTTCGCAACATATTGAAGTTCGCCCAGAACTGCAGCTCCTCCAGATAGTAGTGGTCGCCAGTAACCAGATAGGGCAGATAGGCCAGGGATGGCTGGTGGCTCGAAACCGGCTTGAAGACCGTCGTGCAATCTCCCCCGCAAGCTGGAAAGGCTTCGCTCTGCTTGGTCACGGGATTAACAGTATCGCTGACATTGCCGAGAAGCGTCATGTAAGGATAGTTTGCCAGTGAAACCGGCAGACCGGTTCTCTTGTCGCGATAGTGGACTGGCCAGCTACCCGCCAGGTCGCCGACGCCGAGCGTAACTTTCTTTGCCCGTTTGTCCATGCTAAGCAGGTACATGGCACCCCATTCCGGCAGCGGGCCGATATCGGGGCGGCCGCCCGCGGTAGACATCGCTGTCACCACGATCCCGGGCCCCATCGGAGCAGTATTGGAATTGGTCCAGCGGCTGTCTAGTCCATTGAGCGCAGTGGGAGAAATAATGAGGTTCGTGTCGTAGTTTGGCAGCGCCCCGCTAGCGATTAGATATTTCGTGTTGTGCTGGACTTCCGCTTGCGGTGCCGAGCCCCACCAGAATATTTTGCGCCACCGCGCGTGGTGAACGTGCTTGAGCGCGGCCTGAGAGAACACAGTCTGCCCGCCCACTTGTATCTGCGCGTCATACGTAAAATTCTGTGGTCCAGGTTCGTAGGCCCAGTTGTTCTCGATGGTGACATCGACACGTGCCTTGTTCAGGCCGGTATAGGAGCGAATCGCAAAGCGTGCCGCGAGATGGGGATGCGGCACGCCGGCGGCCGTCTTCAACGGCGACGTCACATGCCATTCATTCACGACCGGGCCGGAGAGCCAAGTCTTGTAGACGCCGCTCTTGAGCAGCGCATCAGCGGAGGCGGTGTACATCACGCCGCCGACGTTGGCGCTGACACCGGCAGTGAAGCCTGCACCGGTAAGGGTAGTCGGGGCAGCAGCGGTCTTGGTTCCGGTAACGGCCTTGACCAGGTCCATATTGCGGACCTCGCCTGCGGCAAGTGATGGCACTACACCGGAAATGATCGCGTGGCGCACGGAACCATCCGGGTGCGTTGCCTTGACGTCCACCTGCAGGGCTATGCCGCTGCTGCTCATCCGGCCGACGAGACCGTCCGTGGCCAGCAAGGCGCCCTTTGCAAATACCTGACCGACCGTGAACGGCACATTGCGCTGTTCGGTCGCAGAGGTGTTCTGCAGCTTGAGATTGGTGATTCCGCCGGTTGTCGTCGTGGAAGTGGTCGACGTGGCCGAAATATCGGTCGTCGACTGCGTCGAGATATCGGTAGTTGTCTTGACGTACGAGTCGCCCACCAAAGTGTAGTTCAGGGGTACGGGTTCGGAGGTTCCGGTACTGCTCGTGGTACTGGAATCGGCAGAAGCGACGATCGTTGATTCGCTGCCTGTCGGTTCGCCTGAGACTTCGGCGATGGGTTCCGGTGGAGCGACAAGGCTGCCGGATGCTTCCGTGCCGTCTGCCGTTGTCGAATTGCCGGCATTGTCACCCGGCAGTTTTCCCTTGGCGTTGGCGTTGACGTTTGTTGTCTTCATATAAACGTCTTCGGCAGCCACATCGCCGCCTCCACCACCACATGCTGCCAGCAGTATCGATGTCGCGCCGGCACACGACAAGGCGCGTAGGATGACGCCTGCTCTTAAATTCATGGAACTCCCCTTTTTAAAGGTGCCTACCCCGGAGTTGAGATAGTTGCCGTAGGGTAAGATTATTTTTCTTGGGAAATAGTTCCGCGAATAAATAACTTTTTTTACTGACTCTCGCTGCACCGCCCCCCAATAGGGCGAATCTATCACCGACGTAGACAGTTTGACAACAGAAACAGTGTCAGGAATCGTAACCGGTGCAGCCGAAGCAACATTTGCGATTACGACAAGTAATGCAGCGAGATATTGGCGGGCAGAAATAAAACCAGATGGGCGAGGTGCCCGAGCACGAGCCGAATTCATGTGTCGAACGGCCACCTAGACCAGTACCTCTTCCGGCACAGGGTGGCCGAGGAATGCGGTTGGGCTGGCAGTCAGCCCGTATGCGCCGGACTGGAGAACGGCGACCAAGTCACCCACGTCCGCTTTCGGGAGGGTCGTCCGGTCCGCAAGCAGGTCCAGCGGGGTGCACAGCGGCCCCACGATGGACACGACTTCCGTCTCTGCGCTATCGACGCGATTCCCGATGAGAACAGGATAATTCTTGCGAATCACCTGGCCGAGGTTGCCGGATGCGGCAAGGTGATGATGCATGCCGCCATCAGTGACCAGGAAGGTCTGGCCGCGCGATACCTTGCGGTCAATGATCCGGACGACATAGATGCCGGCTTCGCTGACGAGATAGCGGCCGAGTTCCAGCGCGATGCGCGCCTGGGGTTGGGCCGTTGCGAGCTGCGTGACCATGGTGCCGAGATGTTCGCCTATCGGCGCAATATCCAGCGGCACGTCGCCAGGAAAATATGGAACGCCGAATCCTCCTCCCATATTCAGTAGCCGCACGGGCGCGGGGGCATAATCTGCGAGCTTGAGTGCCAACGCAAGCGCGTGCGCTTGTGATTCGACGATTGCGCCCGCCTTCAGACACTGCGAGCCGCTGTAAATATGCAGGCCGTGAAAATCGAGATCCAGCATGCCGGTCCGCCGCAGCAGCTGAGGTGCCTGCTCGGCGTCGACGCCGAACTGCTTTGCACCACCACCCATGCGCATGCCCGAAGACTTCAACTCGAAATCGGGATTGATGCGCAGCGCAACGCGCGGACGGATACCGAGGCGGTCGCCGATATGCGCAACGCGCTCCAGTTCGCGCTCGGACTCGATATTGACCAGTACGCCGGCGGCAATCGCACAGGCCAGTTCATCCTCGCCCTTGCCCGGTCCGGAATAGCTGATGTCTTCCGGCTGCATCACGGTGTCAAGAACGACCTTGAGTTCGCCGGCAGACGACACGTCGCAACCATCGACCAGCCCTGCCATATGCTGCACAAGTGCCGGCATCGGGTTGGCCTTCACCGAGTAATGCAGCCTGACCTGGCGTGGCAGAACATTACGCAGCGCCTTCATGCGTGCAGTGAGCAGGCTGCGGTCATATGCATAGAACGGCGTCCTGCCCACGCGCTGTGCCAGCCGGTTCAGCGACACACCGCCGACCTGCAGGCAATTGTCCGCCACTGCAAGCGGCAATGCACGGACTGGTACGAGGCTGGTATCGGTCATGACGTGGCGAGGTCGGCAAACAGGTTGTTGAATGCATTCCGCAGTACGTTGCGGTCGATCTTTCCGTTCGGATTGCGCGGAAGCGATTCCGTTCTGAGTGCGATGTGCGACGGTACCATGTATCCGGGCAGGCGCAAACGGCATTCCTGCAGAAGACTTTCCGGTGTCACCTCCCGCCCTTCTGCCGGTGTCACGGCAGCGACGATGGCCTGTCCCAACGCGGGATGGGGAACGCCGCAAGCTGCGGCTTCGGCCACCAGGCCGGTCGCATGCAGCACTTCCTCGACTTCGGTCGGGCTCACGCGGTAGCCCGACACCTTGATCATCTCGTCGCGCCGCCCGATGAAGTACAGGAATCCCTCGGCATCCATGCGCACCGTGTCACCCGACCAGACCGCCAGCTCCGGCAGTGTCAAGCTGTTGTCCGCACCGGGCACCCGGCGGAAGCGTTCCGCAGTCCTTTCCGGGTCGTTCCAGTAACCGAGCGACACCAGTGCTCCTCGATGCACCAGTTCTCCCGGTTCATCCACATCGCACAGGCTGCCGTCCGGCCGGACCACCATGATTTCCGCATTGGGAATGGCGCGTCCGATGGAGTCGGGACGGCGATCGAGCTCGGACGGAGGCAAGTAGGTCGAGCGGAATGCCTCGGTGAGGCCATACATCAGGTACACGCTGGCTCGCGGCAGCGCGGTCCGCAGCGATGCGAGCACGGGCTGCGGCATCGCACCGCCGGAATTTGTAAGGTAGCGCAAGCTGGTATGCTCCGGCCAGGCTTGCTGGGCCAGCTGAATCCACAGCGGCGGTACTGCTGCGAGGCCGGTGATACGCTCTTCCTCCACGATGCGCACGACATCGCGCGGGAGCAAGTAATTCATCAGGACTGCGGTGGCGCCGCAACAGAAAGCCGTCGTCAACTGGTTAAGGCCGTAATCGAAACTGAACGGCAGCAGGGCAAGGATGCGATCCTCGGATGTGTTCTCGAGATACTGCGTCACGCTTTTCGCGCCGGTGACGAGGTTGCGGTGCGACAGCACCACGCCCTTGGGCTTGCCGGTGCTGCCCGACGTATACAGGATCGCCGCCATGTCGCTGTCGATACAGCGGTGCGGCGCCACCGGCTTTCCCGCAGCAAGGAAATCTTCCCAATGCAGGACGCGCAGTCCCGGCAGCGACGGGATATCTCCCGCATGTCCGATGTACACGACGGTGTGCAGATCGAGGCAGCGCGGCAGGGCCGGTGCGAGCAGCTTCAGGCGCTCTGCCGACGTAACCAGGATGCGGACATTGCAGTCGGTGAGGATGTGGGTGACCTGCTCGGCTTTCAGCAAGGGATTGACCGGAACGAAGACGCCACCGGCCGCTGAAGTGCCGAACAGCGCGACCACGGTTTCGGCGCGCTTTTCCAGATAAACCGCGACCCTTTCGCTGCGGAAGAGTCCGGCGGTCAGCACTGCGCCGGCCATCGCGTCCACGCGCCTTGCCAGACCTGCGTAGCTCAGACGCCGGTGCTGGTCGACCAGTGCCTCGGCGTCCGGCGTTGCACTGGCACGCTCATGGATCAATTCGTGGATGAGTCCGCTCAATTCCATGCTTTCTATTTGACGCCGTGCCTGCTCATCAGGTCGTAGATGGTCGGACGGCTCACGCCCAACAGCTCGGCCGCCTTGACGATGTTCCCGTCCACGCGCGCCAGCGATTTGACCAGCGCCTTGTATTCCGCTTCATCACGCGCCTGGCGCAGGTTGATGAATTCATCCTCCTGCGGCGTGGCCAGGCCGAGATCTTCGGCGGTAATTTGCGGGCCGTCGGCCATGATCACTGCGCGCTTGATGCAATTTTCCATCTCGCGCACATTGCCCGGCCAGGGGTGCGCTTCGATCGCGGCAAGCGCCTCTTCGCTGAAACTCAGCGAAGCACGTCGCTGCATGAGCGCGAACTTGTTCTTGAAATGATGTGCAAGCAGCGCGCGGTCGCCAACGCGGTCGCGCAGTGGCGGAATATTGAGCACGATCTCGCTTAGCCGGTAAAACAGGTCTTCGCGGAAGCGTCCCTGCGCGACGAGATCCTGCAAGTTCTGGTGCGTCGCGCAGACGATGCGCACATCGACCGGAATTTCGACACGGCCGCCAATACGTTCGATCACGCGCTCTTGCAGAAAGCGCAACAGCTTGGCCTGCAACGGGAATGGGAGATCACCAACCTCGTCGAGGAAAAACGTGCCGCCATCCGCCATTTCGATCTTGCCGAGGGTCTGCTTGGCCGCACCGGTAAATGCGCCCTTCTCATAGCCGAACAACTCGCTCTCGAGCAGCGTTTCGGGAATGGCCGCGCAGTTGATCGCGACAAAGCGCTTGTCGCGCCGCGGGCTCATCTGGTGCACGGCGCGCGCGAGCAGTTCCTTGCCGGTTCCGCTTCCGCCGAGCAGCATGACGGTCGCCGTCGACGGCGCGACTTTTTCGATGCTGCGGCATACCTTCAGCATGCCGGGGTCGCGACTGATAATGCCGGCCATCGGCGAATCTTCCTGAGCACGGAGCAGGCGTCGATTTTCAAGTTGCAGCGCATGCAGGTGGAAGGCACGCTCGATCACCAGTCCCAGCGTCTGCGCGTCGAAGGGCTTCTGGTGGAAGTCATAGGCGCCGAGGCCAATGGCTTTCACCGCATTGGCGCGATCCTGGTTGCCGGTGAGGACAATGACCTTGGTGTCCGGCGTCATCGCCAGGATCTGCTGCAACGTTGCAAGGCCTTCGCTCACGCCGTCGGCATCGGGAGGAAGTCCGAGGTCCATGGTGACAACAGCGGGTTCGTGCCGCCGGATCTGGGCGATCGCGCTTTCCCGGTCGCCGGCCACATGCACATCGTAGGCGTCGAAACTCCAGCGCAGCTGCTTCTGCAGCCCGGGATCGTCTTCGATCACCAGCAATTTCTTCTTGTTGTCGCTCATGGATTTGCTCCCTGCAATTGCACTATGCGGCGGCCGCCGCCAGATTGTCATATTGATGAACCGGCAGCGTTACCCGGAAAGTGGTTCCTGCCGACGTTGCACTATGCACGTCGATGTCGCCGCCGAGCAGCCGGATGTAGGTACGGCTCTCGAACGCGCCGATGCCCATGCCCGCGGCCTTGGTTGATTCGAACGGCCTGAACAGTTTGTCGCGGATGAATTCCTCAGTCATTCCATGGCCGGTATCCTGCACTTCGACGACAGCATTGTCGGCCTGTCGCCGCAGGCACACGGTCACGCTTCCATGGCGCGGCGTCGCCTCGATCGCATTCTGGATCAGATGGCCGAGTACCCGTTCGAGCCTCGAGGGATCGGCAAGCACGACAGCATCCAATGTCTCGATGCGCAGTTCCGGCTTCGGCTCGCCTGCGGACTTGAGCTGTACGGCCTGCCGAAGGAGATCGGCCAGCCGCACAGGCGCCGGGCTTTCGGTCGCTGTGCCGCGGCTCAGCCTCTGCAGCATCAGCTTCATTTTCTGTACCGATAGATCGACCGTCTCCAGCATGTCTTCCTGGAAGGCGCGGTTATCCTTGTGCCGTTCAGCATTGGCAAGCATCAGCGAAAGCTGTGCGATCAGGTTCTTGAGGTCATGCACAAGGAAGGTCGACATCCGCGTGTACGACTCGAACTGCCGCGCCACCATCAATGCATTCTGCGTTTCGCGCTGCGCCAGGTAGCTTGCGGCCTGCATGCCGGCAATCTTGAGCAGATCGATCGCCTCCCAGTTGAGCTTGATTCGGCTGCGCGACCGGCCCAGCACCACGAACCCGAACAGCTGCCGCTCCAGCAGCAACGGCACGACCAGCCACGCGTTTTTCATCTCCGTTAGCCACGACGGAAGCATCAGTCCTTCGTATTTTTCGGGGCTGTATTGCAGCTCCTGCAGATCGATAACCCATTGCGTGTTTTCGAGATAACGGCACAAGGCCCCTTGCAATGGCTCGGTCTGGTGCGTGGCCTTCATGTTCCAATGCGTGACCGGTTCGCAGCAGCCGGCCTCTTCCCTGCGAATATAGAGAGCGCCGGACGGGCTTTCCATCAGCTTGGCGATCGCCTGCACGGTCCGTTCGTTCAAGCCGGGCCCTGCATCTGACAGCGCGCGGGTGAAGCGGATCCATTCGTCGCGGTAGTCGTAACGATAGCTATAAAAATGCTTGCTGATGAATACCTTGAGCCAGGCGCGCACCGATCCGGAAAACAGTGCAGCAAACAGCAGGATGCCGGCACCGAACAGAAAAGCAACCTGCATCACCGTACCCCAGGTTCCGCCGAACAGGCGCAGGTAGTAACCGGCGGCGGCCATGGTCAGCAAGTAGATGGCGGAGCCGAAAACAGCGGCGGAATGGAACAGCATCGTGCGCGACACCGAAATGCCGATCGACCAGCGCGGGTTGCGCGCGGCGGATATTGCAATCAACGGCACCGTCAAAGCGTCCACCGCACCTCGCGCCGACCAGATCTCCACACTGATCTGGCGGAACAGCATGGCGTCACTGTACAGATAGAAATCATAGGCAAACAGCCCACCGATACCGAGGCAGGCGAACTTGATGGCCCAGCGCGCTTCCTTCACGGTGTTGCGGTATAACTGCTCGACGAGGAACATGTTGAGCACTGCGATCGCAATGCGGCCGACGACGACCGTCACAAATCCGCCCACGCCTTTCGCGAAGTCCGGCTCCACGTACAGGTACACCGTGGCGCAGAACATCAATATATAGAAGACGCCAATGCCAGCGGCCGGAATGCGCGCTGCCTGCGCGCATTCGCCATCCCGGCGCAACTTTCCAAGGACGGACAGCAGGAAGAAGGTCCATGCCGTGCCGCGCAGGATTTCCAGCACGGCCGTCAGCGGCACCAACGCGGGACCGTACCAGGCTGTGAACGCCGAAGCGGCGGCCCATGCAGCGGTCAGCGCACAGGCAGTCGTCAGCGCGGCGCCGTGCAGCCTTCCCCGCCAGCTTGTCACCAGTAGCAGCGAGAGGAGAAAAAATACGAGGGCGGCGAAGGAATAGCTCGCCGCCATGACGCTCGTCGACATGGGCATCCCCGGTGCTTACCTGCTTCCCTTGGCAAAGAGGACGACCTGCAGCGTCTCGACCAGGATCAGGAGGTCCAGGAAGAGACCGTGGTTCTTCACGTAGTACAGGTCGTACTGCAGTTTCTGGACGGCGTCCTCGACCGAGGAACCGTACTGATAGCGCACTTGTGCGAAACCTGTGATGCCGGGCTTGATGGTATGACGAACGTTGTAGTACGGGATCTTTTCATTGAGCTGCTTCACGAAGTAAGGCCGCTCTGGTCGCGGGCCGACGAAGCTCATTTCGCCCCGTAGCACATTGATGATTTGCGGCAGCTCATCGATCCGCACCTTGCGGATGAAGCGGCCCACTCGGGTTGTGCGGTCGTCGTTGGCAGTCGCCCATTGCGGCGTACCGCCTTTTTCCGCGTCGCTGCGCATGCTGCGGAACTTGAGGACGTAGAAGCTCTTTCCGTCCTTGCCTACCCGCTCCTGGCGATAAATGACCGGCCCCCTGTCTTCCAGCCAGATACAGAGTGCAGTCAACAGCATCACCGGCAGCGATACGGTGAAAATCAGCATGCTGACGACCAGGTCGAAGGTGCGCTTGCAGACGGTTCGGAAAGTGCTCTGGTTGAAGCCGTCGCCGTAGATCAGCCAGCTTGGATAGAGCGAATCGACACGGATCTGGCGCGCCTCGCGCTCAATGAAAGCGGCAGCGCCGGTGACCTTGATGCCGTTGAGCTTGCACTCGAGCAATTCATGCAATGGAAAACTGGCGCCACGGCGGTTCTGGGCGGAAACAACAATTTCGCGCACGCTATGCTTCTTCGCGATCGAGAACAGCGATTCGCCGGCGGGCAGGATGTCCGAGGAGGAGACGGCGCACTCTTCGGTACGGGTCGGCACGAAGCCGACAATGTTGTACTTCTTCGGAAAGATGGTGTCGACGGCGAGCGTGCTGCATTCCTTTGCCAAGGCGCCTTCGCCCACGAAAATGACGCGCGACTCCAGGAAGCTCAATTCGAAGGTACGGAAAATAAGCGTGCGCAGCACCAGGATCGCAACCCCGCCGCCTGCGGCAGCAACAGACAGCACGCGCATGTCGAAATACAGCTCGGGCACCACGCGGAACAAGATAGCCGAAATGATGAAGCCCAGGCCGGCAGCGGGAACCAGGCGCAGTGCGGTTATGGTCGCAGTGGGCTTGCCTTCCAGATGGTAAAGACCGAACGCCGCCATGCTGAATACAGTAAGCAGCGAGAACGCCGACGCCGATGCGAAGAAGCCATCGTCGAGCGACCTTACCGTATAGCCATATGCGGCAAGTACGTCGTGCGCTCCATACAGGGAAAGGATCAATGCAAAGATCTCGATGAGGAGAAGCGCGGACACCAGTTTGGAAACGTAGTGGTTGAAGATCTTTACCATGCATTACTCCGATTTTTTTCTTGTGTTGGCCACATGCGTAGGGCATGTTTACTGTTTGGCAATTTGCATGACGTAAGTTAACTGTTGATACTTTTTACATTCTTGACAAAACGCAATGAAGTTACAGCCTGTAATACTTCGGCGACTGATGTCTGCGAAGCATCAAATGCTGTAAGGAACTTGCCGAATGGAAAAGAAACGACGCGTTTGTTTTAGGCTTCCGAATTGAATGGGAAAGGCGCACCGATCAAATTCGGTGCTTTGGGGAAATTGATGAGACGGGCTAGTTCGCGATGAAGGTGCGAGCGGACTCAGGACAGAAGCCACGCGATAATGCCGATGCTGATCGCGGCTGATAGCGCGATACATAGTGCAGCCTCCAGCTTGTTGATGTTGAATTGCACGCGCTGTACTTCATTGGCTGCAGGCTTGGCTCCAGCGTTCTTGTTCATTAGTACGCTCCCTTGCATGTTGACGTGGGGAACGTCAGTTTAGATTGCCGGGGATCATGAGCGATGACTTTGCAGCGCCCAGTGTTGAGACAGCTCAAGAGTTGGAACTTCTCTTGGCGGCAAAAAAATTTCTGCGCATATGCGCATATGCATAAGGTGCGGGCTGAAATTGCGTCGGCAGACTTTACATTTCAGTGCTTGCGCAACTGCGGCTCATTAAGGACCTGATTGAGCGGCTTGCTCATGGACATCACTGCTGCACCGTCGTGCCTCGCTCTTCGAGCGACGCAACGCTCATGCGAATGCGGCTTCCACATTTCACGTTCGGACAAATCACCATATAACCCGGCAGTCGGGTGCCATGGCTTAAAAGAAAGTCGTCGCCGCAATACGGACAGTGCATGCGTGGCGGGCGCGTCGCGGTGCGTTCTTGAACGGGAAGTGCATTCATGCTGATACTTTCGGGAAAGATGATCTCGAATTTTCTCGCACTGAATGCTACTTTTATTGATGAATCACAATTTCCAGGCGGAATGGCGACGCGCCTGATGCATTGTTCGTCATGCATCAAGTGGAGCCCGAATCAAGGTAGGGAAAAGTGCAAGGGACTCCCTTCCAACTTGCTGCACGCTATCACTGCGAGCGGGACCCTGTAACACGCAAGCCGGCAAGGCCGACGCCAAGCAATGCAAGTGTCAGTGGTTCCGGAATGTCCTTTGACTTGTCTTGTTCCGGCGGCACGAGGTGTGACACCTGTGGCGTTGGCCCATCAACAGGCGCGAGCAAATCCGGTCCACGTCCTTCCGTCTTGTCATCCGGCTGACCAGGATCGCCCCTTTCGTCACTTGCTCCGCAATAGGCGCCGACCGGATTGACGCAGTAGCTACCGTCCGGCGCATACACGAATTTCTTGTCGTCAGAACCCGGACCAGTTGATGCAAGCACGTCGACGGGCTCATCATTCTTTTCACTTGGGGAGGTGTTGGGGTCGCCTCCAATCGGTCCACTTCCTGTCACGGCTCCCGTAGTGCCACCGCCACCAGACGAAGCCGTGCCGCTCGACATCCTCATACCCGTACCGCCCATAGCCGCGACGACTGTCGCAAACGGTCCTGATGAACCGCCGACAGCGTCATCTCCTTCACCAGCAGCGGGAGCAGGATGAGCGCCTGTACAACAACCAGCCAAGGCAAGTTCCGGAATCCGGTCGGAATCAGCGGCGGAAGTATCGACGCGTGCAGAAAGGTCTTCGTTGAGGGCGACTGCCGTTGCGCCGGCTTCGTGGGCGGCAGGATTCATGCATTCGACACAAATCGCCACTTGACTGGCGGGAACCGGGCTCGCACTGCCGGCGTCCGGCTGCAGGTTCTCGGCGGGGATTGCACCGTCATGCGTTGCTTGCCCAGACAGCGCGTTCATGGCCATGAACGCGCCCCATGCAAGCAATGCGACGGTCGCGGCCGTGCCTGCCGCTTTCAATCGGTTGATCATGTTATCTCCGGGTGATGTATTAGTTATTTATTTCCCGGTTAGCAATGCCCGTGCCTGAGAAAATTTTCCTTTTTAATCAGCCACTTGTATGCATCACATCGTGCTGCATGTAAAGGGACCCGACTTGCTTTTCCGCAAGTGGAATTCTGGTAAGAAACAAGCGCCGCACGAAGCAATTCGAGATTACTAAGTTACCGGAAACGACGCAGACACAAGGAAGTCGAAGACGAATGGCGCGGCTGGCGGGGAACCGTACCAAGTGTTAAAAATCAATAACTTACGGCCATGTGAATGCTACAAGTGTATCGGTTCTGTGTAGCAAGAATACTTTTGTACGCCTTTTCTTGCAATACAAACAAAGGCGGTAAAGGTTAAATAATGGTCAGATGTCTATGATGAGCATTGGTTAGGTCAATGTTTGAAGCCCGTGCGGCACGTAATCTGTGCGAGAACTGCACATCCTGATTTTGCAACATGGAAATGCTGTTCTATCGTCAATATATAATGCTTCGATATGGAACGTATTCAATCCATCAACCCCGACCGCCTCGCGTGGTGTTGTGCCGACCAAGGCATTACACCGGGGGAACTTGCGACCGAACTCGGGATTGCGCAAGCCAGCATTGAGAAGGTATTGGCGGGCGAAGACGGCATTACGTTCAACCAGTTACGGAAAATAGCGGATCATTTCGGCCGAGGTGTCTTGTTCTTTTTGGATGAAGGCCCGGTTGACGAAACGCGTGTGCATTCTCCAGCCTTCCGCACTCTCGCAAATCAAAAGCCCGAGTTGTCCGCCAAGCTAAAGCTATTTATTGAGCGAGTGGAAAAACAAAGGGATGTGTATTTGAGCCTGCGTGAGGACTTAGATGAAGCAAACTTCCTGCGCTTTTCCCCTCCTGACCTACCGCGTAATGATCCACCTGCGGCAGCGGCTATTGTTCGGGATTGGTTGTCGCTAAGAAATGAGAATAAGTTCGACACCTATCGGGCCGCTGTTGAGGCTAAGGGTATGCTTGTATTCCGTAGCAATGGATACAACGGTAAATGGCAGATTGCAAAGGAGAATCCGATTCTTGGCTTCTGTCTATATGACGAGGTTTGTCCTGTAATTGTCGTTAAGAAAGTACCGTCGGAAGCTCAGCAGGCGTTCACGCTTATGCATGAACTCGGGCATTTGCTGCTACACAAGCATAGTTCGATTGATGATGATGGTGACATGCATTCTCATCAAGGCCAAGAAAGGGAGGCGAATGCATTTGCGGGCCATCTCTTAGTGCCAGATGCCTTTCTCGCAAACCTTCCGATTGCTGACATCCCTGATGAGGTTGCGCAGTACGACGATTGGCTTGCACCTTATCGGAAGGCATGGGGAGTAAGCGGCGAAGTTATCCTGCGCAGGTTGCTGGATACGAGACGCTTGACTCAAGATCGCTACACGGCGTATCGACAGTGGCGTGCGCAGATTCAGGTAGATCAGGCGGGTGGTGGTACCCGCCAGTTTCGGCACCGGGAGCCTAAGCACATTTTTGGTGACACGTTTGTACGAACTGTGCTTGACGCACTTAATGCACGTTCCATTACCTTGGCAAAGGCGAGTAGCTACCTCGATGGCTTGAAGATTCAAGACCTGCATCAGCTAGAAAGGCACTATGCAGGTCTTTGATGCGTCCTCCATTATCTATGCTTGGGATAACTATCCGGTGCGACAGTTTCCACGACTTTGGGACTGGATTGCAGGCCAAATCGCCGCACACGACTTGGTGATGCCGTCTGTAGCATTTGATGAAGTTAAAGCGAAAGTGCCAGACTGCGGACAATGGTTGGAAGACAATGATTTGTCACAGGTCGAGATAACAAACGCGATTCTTCAGGACGCGAGACGCATCAAGCAATTGCTCGGTATCGAGGGCGACAATTACCACCCCAAGGGCGTAGGGGAGAACGACATTCTCATTATTTGCACAGCCCGCTCATTGAGAGGGGAATTGGTTTCCGATGAAGGAAGGCAAACGGTAGCGCCCGACGTTCCGTCCAAAAGGAAGATTCCTTCCGTCTGCAGCCTACCGGGCGTTGCTGTCCCCTGTATCAATTTCATTGAATACATCAAGCGTTCTAACGCTGTCTTTTAGTTTGACCAGTTTGTCAAACTAAGCATCAGAAATTGCGCCATAACACCGACGGATTCAAAGCTAGGCGTCTTGATCGCAATCGCAGCAGTCAAGACGTTCAGTGCAGTAGTAATCGGGGTTGACCACGAGTCGGTATTATAGAACTACACATGTTCTGGAAAGACCTCTAGCGGCCCCTTGGTAAATTACGCACTAGCTCTGCGCCTACCCAAGGAAGCAATATGCTTTAGGCATACCGTTGGTGGGATACCTGCTTGCCCGGGAGACTATCTCAGCCACGACTCGACCGACTGACCGACCGACCCGACGCCATATAGCTAAACGCTGTGCGCAGCCATATACATTGCTTACTGTTGAGCTTAACTGCTTAATCTATAGAGCTTGTTGTGTATATGGCAGAGGGGAGGGAGAGAGGGAGAGAAGAGAGAGTAGAACACAGTAAATACTATATAGCTTCTAGTAATACTAGGAGGCATATCAGTTTTGCTAGGGGGGGGTGTAGGGGGGGGCTGCATGCCTCCTACAGTTCCGGCCAAAGTTTGGCCCGCAATTTTGCGAAGCCTCCTTGATCGTCACCCCGGCTTTGTTTCCCCCACTACCGGGGGTCTATCAGCGGGCAAATATCCCGCGTTTTGAGCGATTTTTTGGAAGAACATATATATTCCGCGACGCCGCCATTTAAATCGCACAGCGGCCCGGGATATTCGTTTAACAGGGGGTCTTGAGCCGATGCGACAATCGTGAAAGCGTGGAACGAGAGCATCCGGTTGCCGCGATGATGTGATTCCAGCTATCGCCCCTGCTTAGCATGCGCATGATCGCCTCATTGCGTTCAGTGTCTTCCTTCCGGCCCTTGTAGCCTCCTTCGGCCTTGAGCTTCGCAATCCCTTGTGCTTGCCGCCTGCGCCGGTCTGTGTAGTCCTTCCGCGCAATCGCCGCCAACATGTCCAACATCATCGAGTTCAGCGCTTCCAGCATGCGAGCAGTCAAGTCGTCGGATGCGTTAGTCATCATCCATGAGGTTGGCAAATCAAGGGCAACGACCCTTACTCTCCGGGCTTGGAGTTCAGCCTTTAACCTCTCCCAGTCTTCTGCATTCAGACGTGATAGCCGGTCTACTTGTTCAATAAGTAGGATGTCCCCCGGGCGACAATCAGATAGCAGGCGGAATAGCTCAGGCCTCTGAAGGCTGGCCCCTGACTCATTCTCGATGTAGAACGCAGCGATATGTAGGTCTCGCTCTTGTGCAAAGGCCTCAAGATCGGCTTTCGCACGAGATGCGTCTTGCTCAGTGGTGGACGCTCGTAGGTATGCTCGAACAAACATGCTCAACTCCCTTTTAGTTCGATTTGGGTAGTTCGCATACTATCAGTTCGATTTGGGTTGTTCAAGGCAATTATGGAACCGATGCTTTTAGCCGATCACATCGGTTCTTTTTAGGTATACTTATAAAGAACTGTCGTTTGGAGCAACAGATTCCATTGGGGTATCAAAACTCCATCAATTCAGATGGCTTAACTCCCAATGTTGCCGCTAGTCGGCAGATGTTGATCAGTGCGATGTTACGTTGTCCGCGTTCAACCCCTCCCAAATAGCTACGCGCTATTCCTGATTCAAGAGATAGTTTTTCCTGACTCCAGCCTTTTGCTTTCCTCAGTTCTGTAAGTCTCTTGCCAAATCGCCTGAGAACGTCCTCCATAGTCTTTTCCCAAAAGGAAAAGATGCTAGGGATTCGATCACTATGAGACGACGCCCTATGAGTGACAATTGCCGCACGGCCTGATACATTTCCGCCTGTCACTTATAGTGCTCTACTGCAATTAATAAAAAGGAAATAGAGGCTTTATCTTGAACAGGTTATGGAAACTCTCAATTGCTTTTGTGTTGCCTTTTACACTACAAGGGTGTTGGTTCATCTTCATCCCGGGAAGTGTAGTTGGCGCTGTGACAGACTCAATTACAGGCGCAGAGGGACAACATTGCGTTAATGCAAATGCCAAGGTAGGAGACAGGATCAGACTGCCGGGTAACGGGAGAGGAACAATTAAATCGCTTTCCGGTACATCTACCCGCTGTACCAATCCAAACATGCCCATAAGGGCATTGGTAGCCCCTGATGAATGAGTGGCGCACATCTCCCCACGTAAGAGATCTGCTTAACAGATAAACTTAAAACGAGGGATCAACTATTCGCAGGCGGTGTGAATACCGCACTCGCCTGCACTCTCGGCCAAAAACTCAAGCGCGATACTTTGGGAGCGTGTTGAGCACACCCTGTACCGCCACAGGGAGCCGAATCTTCTTAATCCCATCGGCAAGGGGTTCGAGAGGGTACAATGATCCACCATACTTCTCCGCAACCGTCGCGCCTGAATGGCCTGTAAGTGCGTTGCTATCCTCTGTTGGAATGCGAGCTATTCGACATAGATCTTTAAGGGTGTGCCGGAACGAATGAAACACCATGCGCGTATCTGCGACGGCGCATTCCTTCCTCAGCCAACGTCCAAACCACTTAGACCAATTGCCAGTTTCCCTATCCCGAGTATCTTTCTTCAATTCGTAGAAGACCCGAGCGCGACCGCGCCGCGACGCCACGAACTCGACAAAACCCAAGCGGGTTAGCTCAGAATGCAAGGGAACTCTGCGAATGCTTTTGGCATTTTTTAGCCCTTGCCCTTCCCCCTCCTCAGTGAGGTGAATTACCCATACGGATACTGTTGCACCATCTGCGTTTTCGTATTCCTCCTGACGCACATCCTCAGGACGCAGTTGCCCCAATTCCTCCAACCTTGCGCCGGTAAATAGTGCAAGAAGGGGTAACCAGTGGGCAGCCTCCCCCTTGCCACCATCGGGCCGAAACCCTTCGGTATAGATACGACTACTGAAGATGCGCACAAGAGCATGCGAGTCAAATGGCTGACGCTTATCTATTGCACGTACAGGGTCTGTAAGAGATAAGTCCTCTGCAGGATTCTGCTCGATCAAGCTACGACGCTTCGCCACTGCAAGCAATGCTCGAAGTTTGTCCATGTTGTCATTAACAGTCGCAACGCTAAGCGGCTTACCGCTCGTTGCCTTCAAGTTCCGCAGCTTGTCGCGGAACTCAACACAGTGCCTCCTTGTGATCGCTTGCACAGGCAAGTTACCGATGCATTCCTTGAAACGCCGGACAACTAAAGCGACTTTTTCCAGTGTGCGCACATTGGTTTGGCTGCCGTCCTTGCGCCACAACTCTACGAGCTGATCGAGTGTCGTTTGCTCCCCCGCGCCCTCAGAAGGCTGTACGGCTTGCGTATGGGCCGCTGGCGGCGCTTTCAGGAGCAAGGAGATACCCGATTGCCCTGCACCATCAAAAAACGCCTTGTGCGCCGTCAAAGACGCCTCGTGCCACCAAAGCGGCTTACTGCTTTCTTCATCCCCCGAAAGCACCATTTCATCGAATGATCTCGCGAAGCGGGTCATGACCATGAAGTCCTTGAGTTCATCTGGCCCCGCCTCCTCTGCTACTGCCCGCTTACGTCGAAGCTTCGCCAGAATTGCAAGCGCCTCGCCTTCACGATCACCTGATAGCGGCCCGCGCAGTTGCGCCGGAAGGTACGGCATGGGCGGCGGCTGTTTCGGTTGAGTAGCCGGGGAGTTGGGGATTACAGAAAACTGAGAGCCAGCGTCCGGCATCTGTCCTCTTGCAGCTTGCTGCTGATCAGCTCGAAGCGCATCGAATTCGTTGTCGTGCTCGACGCTCAAAGCCCTAGCCAATCGCTCGGCTTCCCGGCGATCAGCGGTACCCAATGCTTTGGTTATGAACTTCCGTCCGTAGTGCTCAATGAGGTCTTCTGGGATGCGTCGGCGATAGCTGTATCGCCCATCTCGGCGTATAAGGTACACAGGGCTTTCCTTTAGCGTCTGTGTAGCAATCACGGTCTGTTTGCGAGCCTTCAAGTACTTGATTCCTATGGAAGTTTCGGAAAATCAAGTAGTTATAGCAGATTGGCGCGGCTGGCGGGGATCGAACCCACGACCCTTGGCTTCGGAGGCCAATACTCTATCCACTGAGCTACAGCCGCGTAGGGAAGCTGCCTTGGATGCAAGCAGCTGTGAAGAGGCATGAAGGATACCGGTTTTCCGGATGCACGTCCATGTGAAACACCCTTTTGACTCGCGGCGAGCGGCCCCTTTCCGTTCCAAACGCACTATTTTCCGACTATAATCAAGGGTTTTGCGAGGTATTGCACTGCAGCATCAGGACTTGCGCGGTGTAATGGGCCTCCGTCCACCGGTTTTCAAAAATGCACTGAGGGAATAATGAGCGACGCACACAACGAACACCAATCCGTGATCAGGACGCCGAAGCAGTTGGTTGCTGCAGTGGCTGCCGGCTTTCTCGTGCCGATCATTTCGATCGTCCTGCTGGTCCAGTATGTGGCCAATGCGGACAAGGTTGGCGCCGGCTCTGACAGCATGACGTCGGAAGCGGTTGCGGCACGTCTGCGCCCGGTGGCGGACGAAGGTTTCACGCTGAAGGATGCGAACGCGCCGAAGCAGCTGCAGGCTGGTGACGCCGTGTACAAGGCCACCTGTGCCGCCTGCCACGACACCGGCGCGGCCGGTGCTCCGAAGCTCGGCGACAACGGCGCATGGGCGGCTCGCCTTGGCAAGGGCCAGGCAACGGTCGTCGGCAATGCCATCAAGGGCATCAATGCGATGCCGGCCAAGGGTGGCAATCCGGATCTGGATGACATCGAGGTCGAGCGCGCTGTGGTCTACATGGCCAACAAGTCCGGTGGCAACCTGAAGGAGCCCGCGGTGAAGGCTGCAGCAGCTCCTGCTGCCGCTCCGGCCGCAGCTGCAACTGCGGCGGCACCGGCTGAACCGGCGAAAGCTGATGCAGTCGTCGCCAAGGCCGACGGCAAGAAGATCTACGACGCCGCCTGCGTGGCATGCCATGGTGCCGGCGTTGCCGGTGCACCGAAGGTCGGTGACAAGGCCGCGTGGGCGCCGCGCATCAAGCAGGGTGACAAGACCCTGTACGAGCACGCGATCAAGGGCTTCCAGGGCAAGTCGGGCATGATGCCGGCGAAGGGCGGTTCTTCCGCTTCCGACGACGAAGTCAAGGCAGCTGTAGATTACATGGTCTCCGCATCCAAGTAAGCGATCCGCGCCAAAACAAGCCGACCGTCAGGTCGGCTTTTTTTTATGCCCGGAGGTTTTTCACTGGCCCGACGTGCCGTACACGGGTTGGGGTGGCACCGCCTGTGGCTGCTGCACGGGTTGCGGCGCTTGGGCGACGGCATTAGGTTCAGCCACGAAGATTTCGACACGGCGATTGCGCGCGCGGTTGGCGCTGGTGTCATTGGACACGAGGGGTTCGCGCGAACCGCGGCCGTCGATGCTGACCCGGTTCGAGGCCACACCGCGCGAGACGAGGTATTCGCGCGTTTCGGCGGCGCGATTCACCGACAGGGGGTTGTTGATCGCGTCGCCGCCGGTATTGTCGGTGTGGCCGATGATATTGACGCGCGCGTTCGGGTTCTCGACGAGGCCGGATGCGAACTTGTCGAGGATGGGCCGGAAGTTCGGCTTGATGTCGGCGCGGTTGGTGTCGAAGGAAATGTCGCTCGGAATATCGAGCTTGAGCCTGTTGTCTGCCGTCTGCGAGACCTGCACGCCGGTGCCTTGAGTCGCCTGTTCCATCTGCCGCTTCTGCTGCTCCATCCGGCTCGACCAGATGTTGCCGGCGACGGCACCCACCGCACCGCCGATGACCGCGCCCTTGGCAGCCCTGCTTCCGCCGCCCGGCCCTGTTGCTGCACCGAGGACGGCGCCGACTCCCGCACCGATGCCGGCACCAGTCGCGGTGCCGCGCTGGACCTCATTCATGTTTGCGCAACCGCCGAGCACGACGATGGCGGCAAGCGCGCCTGCAGTGAGTCTTGTTCGCATCATGCTGCTCCTCTACCTAGGGAAATAGTGTTTGGACACAACAGGTAAATGCGAGTTCGGATGGTTACAAATCTTTAGATTTGCGGAGAGGAATACAGGGACAGTGGTTGCGGCTTATTCAGGAGACTCGGCTGGCAGGTCTTGTTCCGGTGTTTCCCGCTTTGACTTTTTCCATCTCGATACGAGCGCAACAACGCCAGCTGCCGTTCCGGCCATCGCTGCGCCGCGCATGGCAGTCTTGAGCAGGGACTTGCGCTTGGAGAGCGCGGAAATGCCGCCCATCACGATGGGCAACAGCGTCTGCAGGTTCACGCCGGGCAAACCGCCATTACCGCCACGGAATGCGGCAATGGCCGCGGCCGTCACCTGATGGAGCACGCTGCGCGCGAGCGTGTCGGGACGCAGGCTGGCCTCGGCGGATTCTTTTGCGAGCAGGACTTCGGCGCGGTAGACGGCGCCTTGTGCGATGAGTTGTTTCTTGCGGTCTTCGCGGTTCATCCGGCACTCCTACAACAGCGCGTCGCGGTCTTTGCGCAACTCGGACATGGTTGCGTTCAGCGACAGTTTGTCCTGCTCGAGGTAGGCGCGCGCATGACGGAGGATGCCGATGGCCAGCAGCGTGTAGACGATGGCGACCAGCAGCAGGATCTTCCACCCCATCGTGTCCCAGGCGAGGACCACCAGCAGCGCGGTCCATGCGCCGAGCGCGAACAGGATGGCGACGATACCGAGCGCGCCGATGAAGAGCAGGCGCGCGAGGTTGTCGCGCACCTCGCCGAGTTCGAGCGCGGCCAGTTCGATCCGGCTGACGAGCAGACCGAACACGTTGCGGGCGATGCCCGCGAGGCCGGCGGCCAGACCCGGCTTTTCGTGTCCAGCGCCCGAGTGCTGTTGTTCCATCAGCGGCGCGAGATCAGCATGCCGACGACGAGGCCGACGCCGGCGGCGATGCCGACTGCCTTCCACGGATGCTCATGCACGAATTCGTCGGTGGATTGCGCCGCGGCCTTGCCCTTTTCGATGGCGATGGCCTGCACCTCATGCGCCTTTTCCATTGCAGCGTCGAGCAAGGCCAAGCCTCTGGCGCGGAGTTCATCGGCCTTCTCGCCGGTGGTAAGGCTGGCCTCGCGCAGCAGTTCCTGGGCGTCTTTGACGAGGGTTTTCATGTCGTTGCGAACGGTCTTGATATTCGACGTCAGCATGGCGGTGCTCCTGTGAAAAATGGGCGGTGACTGGGTGTTATTGATGCCGTGCGGCAGGATTCTTGTCGCCTATTTATCTCAGGTAATGGTTGAAATGTAAAGCCTCGACATCAAGCGAGGATGCGATCGCGCCGCGCGCGCAGCGCTTCTTGACACACGTCATGATGATGCGGGCTTGTGCTCCATGTATTGCTCGACGAGGCTGACGATGGCCTTGGATTGATAGGCCTCGGCCAAGTCACGCAGGCGTGCGGCGAAGGGGCGGTAGCGTCCGTCCAGTTGCGCAAGTTGCGCGGCGAACTCGCGAATGTCGCGCATGTTGCCAGCCATTGCGAGACGGTGGAGCGTATCCATTTCGACTGGCGGCGGCGGTACCAGGACGCCGTCGGCGCTGTCCGCCTCGGCCGGCTGCGCGTGTGTTTGGCCGTGTATCCATTTCAGGTGCAGGCCCTGCCCGAGGTAATGCAGCAGCTGCGCCTGATCGACCGGCTTGGCCATGAAGGCATTCGCACCCGCCGCCAGGCTTTCGCTTTGTTCGCCGGCCGATGCACTGGCGGATACGACAATGATGGGCACGTCCTTCAGCGCCGGCACTGCGCGGATGCGGCGGATGGCTTCAAGGCCGTCCATCACGGGCATCATGATGTCCATCAGGATCGCGTCCGGCTTGTCGGCCTGTGCATGTTCGACGGCATGCAGCCCGTCCTCCACGGCGACGGTCCGGAAGCCGAGGGGCTGGAGCAGGTCGGCGAGCACGGCGCAGTTGCCCGGTACATCGTCGGCGATGAGGATGCGCTTCGGCTCGCCTTCGTATCCGATGACGTCCGGCTCGACGCTGCCCGCGGGAATGGCGGCTTCGCCGCGCTGCACGTCCAGCTCGAAGCCGAATACGCTGCCCTCCCCCGGACTGCTTTCGACACGGATGTCGCTGCCCATCATGCGCACGAGCTGCCGGCTGATGGACAGACCCAGCCCGGTTCCGCCGAAGCGCCGCTGCATGTCGCCCGCCTGCTCGAAGGGCTGGAAGATACGTTCGAACTCGTCCGCGTCCATGCCGATGCCGGTGTCGCGCACCTCGAAGCACAAGCGCATGCGGCCGTCGTCGAGGTGCGCATGCTGCACACGCAGCGCGACCTCCCCATGGTCGGTGAACTTGACCGCATTGCCCAGCAGGTTGAGCAGCACCTGGCGCAGGCGCTTCTCGTCGACGATCACGGTATCCGGCAATGCGGGCGACACATCGAAGACGAAACGCAAGCCCTTTTGTTCCGCCTTGACGCGGATGATGTCGCAGATCACATGCAGGAACACGCGCAGGCCAACCGCGCTCTCGTACAGGTCAAACTTGCCGGCCTCGATTTTCGACAGGTCGAGCAGGTCGTTGATGAGGGTGAGCAGGTGTTCGCCGCTGCGCTGGATGGTGTTGAGGCTGACGACCTGCCGGTCGCTCAGGTTGTGCTCGCGCTTGAGGATCTGGGCGTAGCCGAGCACGGCGTTGAGCGGCGTGCGCAGTTCGTGACTCATGCTGGCGAGGAAGGTGCTCTTGGCGCGGTTGGCGACTTCCGCGCGCTCTTTCGCGATAGTGAGTTCAGCGGTGCGCTCGCGCACCAGTTCCTCGAGATGCTCGCGGTGCTGCTTGAGCTCTTTCTCGATCTGCACGCGACGCTCGATGTCGCTTTCCAGCTCGCGGTTCTTGGTTTCGATTTCATTGAACAGGCTTTGCAGGGCCTGGCGGGTGCATTCCAGGCTGACGCCGAGATTGCCGAGTTCGTCGCGGCGCTGCCAGATGAAGGGCTCGGCAAGCTCGCGCCGGGCGAGCCGCTGCGATTCGGCGATCAGGCGTTTGAGCGGTGTGAGCACGCGCACCTGGAGCAGCACCATGATCAGCACGAGGCTAAGCAGCAACTGGCCGAGCACCGTCAGTGCGAAGACGATGCGGTCGCGGGCGATCTGGGTATCGAGCTGGCCGCTGTCCATTTCGACCGTCACGTAGCCGATCACGGTCTCGTTGTAGACCACATCGCGGTCGATCCTGAATTGGCGGCCGTGGCGCCGCGCAGGATATTCGCTGGATAGGAATACGCCGAATTTCTTGTCTCGCACCACCAGCGACGCGATACGCTCATCGCCAAGCACGGAATTGAACAGGGGCCGGCCGGCGTCCTGGCTCAGGTTCCACAGCGGCTCCTGCATGCCGAGCGAGAGGATATCGGCGAGACGCTCATGGTCGGCCTGCAGTTGCTGCTCCAGGGCATCCTGCCGCTGGCCCAGGGTGAGCACGCTGCTGACGGTGACCGGGATCAGCAAGCCGATGATCACGGCGAGGACGATGGAGGGGCGCAGTTTCAATTGTCCGCTCCTCCGCGGGGGGCGGTGCGTTCGCACCGGGCCGTCGTCCGTTCCTGAGACGTGCACGCCATCGTCCAGTCTCCCGCTTCGTGGCATCGCGCCGCTGCGGACCGGCGGGATGTCGCAGATCGTTGTGCCAGTGTAGCAACCGGAATAGCCAATAGCCAGAACGGCTTGCCGTTCCGGCCAGGACTTGCACGTAAGGAAGACTGTCTATGCGCCGCGGTCGCGCAGTTCGGCGATGCCTTCGATGCTGCCGATGCTGATCGTCACCGGCTTGTTGAGCAGGGCAGGTTGCGTCGGGCGCCAGGCGAACAACCACTCTTTTTCCGCGGCCTGGAGGCGGTTCTTGGAGAAGACGTCGCCCAGGGGGCTCGGCACGCCGTAGGAAATCGCGGCGTCGATGCCCGCCCAACTCGGCAGCAGGCGCTGCGCGGCACGGTGGATGCGTTCGCCGAACTGCTCCGCGTCATGGACGATCAGGCAGCAGTCGGCGCCGGAAAAGGCGTCAAACAGGCCGGCATCCCAGGTGCTGGCGAGGCTCAGCGTGAGGAATCCGCCGGTGGTCGCGCGCGGCCCGAAGGGCAGGATCGAGTCACCGGCCGCGGCCTGTGCAGCGGGCGGTTGCAGGAGGAATTCGCCGAACCGCAACGAGCGCTCCAGCGACTGCCGCTGCGAATAGCGGTAAAGCTTGGCGGGGCGCTGCATGGCGGCTGCGGTCATGGGGGATTTGGCTCGGTGCATAGAAGCTGTTACTCACTCAGGAAGGGGTGCGTGGCGGGTTGCATCCATTTAAACAGATTCGCGCAGCCGGAACAAACAGCTTCTGCAAATGCGCAACGCCGGCGGCCCAGCCCGGACGATTCTGTTTTCCGCCGTCGTCCTCCGCTATCATTGAATGCATCACAGCAATTTGAATTGGAGCCATCATGCATCGTTCTCTTCTCAACGCCGCCAGCCTGGCGCTTTTCTGCGCCGCGGCGGGCGCCCAGGCGACCAATGTCAGCGTCAGCATCGCGGGCGAAGTCGCGCCCGGCGTGTATGGCCGGGTGGATATCGGCAATACCCCGCCGCCCGTCGTCTACACGCAGCCGGTGATCATCACCCGCCCGGCACGCCCCGTCGCCGCCCAGCCGGTCTACCTGCACGTTCCGCCCGGCCATGCCAAGAAGTGGGACAAGCACTGCCACAAGTACAACGCCTGCAGCCAGCCGGTGTACTTTGTGAAATCCGCCGAATACGACGAGCCGGGCCACAAGGGCGGCAAAGGGAAGCATCACAAGCATCACTAACGTGGCACACCCATAAAAAAAAGCGGCCTTCGGGCCGCTTTTTCATTTGCGTCGCCGCTCGACAGCTTACTTGCTGGAGCCGGCGCCATTGCTACCGCCCGTGCTGCTGGTGCCGGTGCCTGTGCCGCTTGAACCACTCGTGCCGGCGGCTGCGCCGGACTCGGTGCCGCCCGCTGCGCTCGGCGAGGAAGTACCTGAGGATTTTGCCTTCTTGGCTTTTTTGGTCTTCTTCTTGGCCTTCGGCTTATCGGTGGTGGTGGTGCCGTCCGTTGCGGCCGCCGAAGAGCCGGAGGTCGCACCTGTCGAACCGGTACCGGTGGTGGCGCTCGGCGAACTCGGCGAACCCGAGGTGGCGCCGCTGCCGGTGGTGGGCGAGCCGGAGGCGCCAGTGCCGCTGGTGCCGGAAGCGCCGGAAGAGCTGTCGCTTGCACCCGATGCGGACGAGCCGCTCGTGCCGGAGGCGCCCGAAGACGATGCGCCGGGCTGGCCGGAATGCGGCGGAATCGAGGTGGAGGTGCCGCTGCCGCCGGACATACCGGCGTCGCTGCCGGTACCGGCCCCTGTTGAGCCCGTCGCGCTTTGCGACTTGGTCGTAGTAGACGGATCGGTGGCGCTGCTGCCCGTTTGCGCCAATGCGATGGACGACACCGACGCGACCACGATCAGCGACAGAGAGCGGAGAGTGGTTTTTAACGTCATGAGTAGCTCCTTCTGAATTAGAAAAAAGGCATCACAGATGCAGCAGATTGGATGCAACGCTTTCGGGCTCGTTCAGCAGTTTTCGCCCCGCAGCGCGGCAAACCGAGTTGGATTTTTATCAAGTGATTGAATTTAAAGACTTTTTGACAATGTAAGAATGTGTAACTACATGTCATGCGGTAGTAGGCCTTACAAAGCGGCTCTGCAGCAATTTGCCCGCAGCCCACAAGCTGCGCCCGCGCTGTTGGCGTGTTGCAACAGCAGGGATGAAAACTCTTCCAATCCGTGGGGTTTGTGTTCGTATACTGCACGGTCGTTCGCTTTATTGACGACTTCACAATAACAACCACTGGGAGACAACATGACGATTCGCAGAATGATCGGCGGCCTTGTGCTGCTGGCAAGCCTCGCCTTGCACGTGCATGTCCGTGCGCAAACCGGCAATGAAATCCTGCTCGGCCAAACGACCGCGCTCAGCGGCCCCTTGGCCGAACTCGGACAGGACAATGCAGCCGGCTCCAAAGCGTATTTCGATTACATCAATGCGCAAGGCGGCGTGCACGGGCGCAAGATCCGCTTGATTTCGCTGGACGACGGCTACAACCCGGAGAAGGCTGTCGCCAATGTGAAGCAATTGATCGAACAGGACCAGGTGCTGGCGCTGTTCGGGGTACTCGGCACGCCAGCCAATATGGCGATCATGCCGCTGATCGCGAAGGCCGGCGTGCCCAACTTCGGTCCCGCCAGCGGCTCCGATGCAGTGCGCATCCCGTTCAACCGGCTGGTATTCCACACCGGTCCGGGGTATGCGGACGAGATCGACAAGATCATCGAACATCTCGTCGTGCGCGGCCTGACGAAGATCGCAGCGGTGTACCAGAACAATGCGTTCGGCAAGGAAGGCCTGGTCAACCTCGAGCGCATCGTGAAGGCGCGCGGCGTGACGCTGGCAGGGGCGGCGAGCATCGAGAGCAGCGGTGCCGATGCGGACAAGGCAAGCGAAACGCTGGTCAAGACAGCGCCACAGGCGATCCTGATGATTACTGCAGGCAAGGCCTCGGTGGATTTCATCAAGTCCTACAACCAGCGTGCGGTCGGCATGCAATACTTTGCGCTGTCGGTGATGGCATCGCAGGCGGCGATCAAGGCGCTCGGCGCGGACGGCGTGGGGGTTGTCGTGTCGCAGGTATCGCCCTTCCCCTTTTCCGCCACCAGCGGCATCGTGCAGGAATACCAGCGCGTGATGAACAAGATGGGCATCAAGAACTGGTCGTTCGCCTCGATCGGCGGTTTCATCAATGCAAAGATAATGGTCGACGGTTTGAAACGCGCGGGCCGCAACCTGACGCGTGCGTCGCTGATCGATGCGCTGGAATCGATGAACAAGGTCGACTACGACGGCTTCGTGATCAACTACAACAAGAACAGCCACCTCGGGCACCGCTATGTGGAGCTGACGGTGATCTCCCGCGACGGGCGGTTCCTGCGATAGCGTTTACTGGTCCATTTGCGGCTGCGCGATGGTGCGCAGCTGGAAGCGGCCGTCGTTGTTGAAGAGCCAGGTTTCCGTCAATTCGAGCTGGCCGCGCTTGAGCAGATGGGAAGCCGGCTGCGGGAATGGCGCGGAATCGCGCAGGGTCGCCATTGCTGTCGACTCTGTCTCGCGGTCGCGATTGGACCGCATGATCTCGCTGCGCACGATGTTGCCTTGGGCATCAATCACGTAGCGAAGCACGACGACCGAGCGCAGCAGCGCTTGCGGCCGGCCCGCGTAGACCTTGCCCGCATTGACTTCGGAAATGCGCAGCGCGAGGTCGCGCTTGTAGCCGTCGACGGTGCGGGCACTGGAGGCACGGGCTTCCACCGGCTCTGTTTTCTTTTCCGCACGCACAGGCTTCGTGGGCGTGTGCGCAACCGGCGTTTCTGCGGGACGGGACGCGCAACCGGCCAAGACACCGGTGGCGATCAAAATGGCAAGTCTGGTGTTCATGGCAGGAGCGGCGCGGTGAATGTCGATGACAAGGCAGGCAAGATTGCCGACGGGTAACTTCACGAGTTCAACATAATGTAGCCGCATGTGTCGCCGGAAGCAATCTTACGGGCGGTTACAAATTCCCCTCTGATTACCCGCTGAATGCCTTGCAAATCGAGTCGTGCCTTCTAAGCTTGAGCTACTGTATCCGCCGTTTCTCCTTTGGCGATCAACATGTATGCACAAGAAAGTTTCAGCCCGGATTCGGTTCAGGCGAATGCCAACCGCGTTGTCAGGAATGGCGAGCCGCTGTTCGAAGTCACTGCGATCGGATTTGTCCGCGCCACACCGAAACAGGCGTGGTCGGTGTTGACCGACTATGAGCGTCTCGCCGATTTCGTGCCGGACCTGATATCGGCACGATTGCTGTCGCGCAGCGGCAATGTCGCTCGCATCGAGAATCGCAGCAGAGCGGGTTTCCTGCTCTTGTCGCAGGTGATTCGCGTGGTGTTGCAGATCGAGGAAGATCCATACTCGACCATCGATGTCGCACTCATCGAAGGCGACATGAAACGCTACGACACGCACTGGGACCTGGAACCGGTGAGCGTGCATGGCAGGCGCGGCACGCGCATTACCTTCAGCGGCGTGCTGGAGCCGGACTTCCCCGTGCCGCCTTTGTTCGGCCGCTCGATATTGCAATCGAGCCTGCAGAAAACCCTGGAGGCGGTCGTCGCGGAAATCGAACGCCGCAACATGCACTGAGCATCAGTCGAAGCGTCGTTGCGACTTGAACTGCTGCGTCGCTGCGACAAGCGCTGCCGCAATGCCGGGCTCGTAGCCGGAATGCCCCGCATCGTCGATCACATGCATCTTTGCCTCCGGCCATGCCGCATGCAGGCGGAATGCCGACAGCGGCGGGCACACGACGTCGTAGCGCCCCTGCACGATTACCGCCGGCAAGTGGCGGATGCGGTCGACGTTGCGGATCAGCTGGTCGTCGCTGAAGAAGCCGTCGTGCATGAAGTAATGCGCCTCCAGCCGGCCGACACCGATGCTGACCTTGTCGGAACTGAAATCGGCGATCGCTTCCGGGTCGGGACGGAGGAACAGGCAACGTCCTTCATAACGGCTCCAGCGCCGCGCCGCCGGAATGTAGACCTCAGGGTTGTCGGAGAACAGCCGCCGTGCATACGCCTGCAGCAGGTCGCTGCGTTCCTCCGGCGGAATCTCGGCGACGAACTCATCATGCACTTCGGGAAAGAACCAGCGGATGCCGTTCAGGAACCAGTCGATTTCCGGCTTCGTGCACAGGAAGATGCCGCGCAATACGAAACCGGTGCAGCGTTCCGGATGCGCTTGCCCGTATGCGAGCGCCAGCGTCGATCCCCAAGAGCCGCCGAAGACCAGCCAGCGCTCGATCCCGAGCATGGCGCGCAGGCGCTCGATATCCTCGATCAGCAGCTGCGTGTTGTTATTGCGGTACTCACCCAGCGGCGTCGACTTGCCCGCGCCGCGCTGATCGAACAGGACGATGCGGTAATGCGCGGGATCGAAAAAACAGCGGTGGCGCGGCGACAGTCCGCCGCCGGGTCCGCCGTGCAGGAAGAGCACCGGCTCGCCCTCGGGATTGCCGCACTCTTCCCAGTACAGCGTATGGATGTCATCGACCGGCAGCATGCCGTTGCGGTAGGGTTCGATCGGCGGGAACAGGGGCAGCTCGTTCATGGTGTGAGGAAAAGGTAGGTTCTGGCCCATTGTAGCCGCCTTGGAAAACAGTTCGGCATCTCAGCCGGTGGAATTTTCGCGAAAGAGTAGCCAGAACCAATAATTTCCTGTAGACTTCAGGCCCTTCAGACGTGGTGACAAACGTCGAGCAGTTTCTTGGAGCGGTAGTTCAGTCGGTTAGAATACCGGCCTGTCACGCCGGGGGTCGCGGGTTCGAGTCCCGTCCGCTCCGCCAAAACAAAAAAGCCGAACCTTCTGGTTCGGCTTTTTTTTCGCCTGCCCGATTCGCATCGGGCAGTTATTCTTCACGCAGCCTTCTTCTGCTGCTCTTCCCCACCCAGAGCCTCCACCAAGTCGCCGATCATCTTCGCCAATTCGCCGGTCATCAGCGCGAAATCGGTGTCGAAACGCTCATCCTCGTTCTGCGTGCTCGCATCGGCATTTTCCTTCAGCACATCCAGCGGCGCGACGCGCTTGATCGCCAGGGTTTCGGTCAGCACGAAGGACACGCGGTCGGCCCAGGTCATCGCCAGGCGCGTGCACTGCTTGCCGGAGGCGATGTGGCGGCGCACGTCTTCCGGCTCCAGCGTGTGACGGACGTAGCGCACGGTGGCCTTGCCTTCGCCGGTCGAACGCAGTTCGGTGTCCTGGTCGACGGTAAAGCCGGCCGGCGCTTCATCGGCGGCCAGCCAGTCGGTCATCGCGGACAGCGGCGAACGCTCGGTGCGCAGCGCGGCAAACGGCAGGCTTTCCAGCGACTTGAGCAACAGCTTGAAGACTTCATCGGCCTTGGCGGCGCCGGCGGCGTCAACCACCAGCCAGCCGTTGACCGGATCGATCCACACGCGCGTGCTGCGCTGGATGCTGAAGGCGCGTGGCAGCAGTTCGTCGGTGACCTGCTCTTTCAATTCCTTCATCTGCTTGCGGCCGGGCTTGAAGCCCTGCTGCTCTTCGAGCTCGGCAGCACGGGCCTTGGTGACCTGGTTGATTACGGTCGAAGGGAGCAGCTTCTTCTCGGTGCCGAGCTGCAGCAGCATCTGGCGGTTGACCGTATGCACCAGCATGCCATTGTCACGCGGCGAAACCCAACCCTGGGTCTGCATGTCGAGGCTGGAGCATGGCGCGAAGGTTTGCGGTGCGAGGGCCGCTTCGAGTTGTTCGGACGACAGGGTCCAGGGAGCGGTGAGACGATAGATCTGGAGATTCTTGAACCACATGGTGCGCGCCTGATAAAAACGGAGGCGCCATTTTACCTGCCGTGCCGGGCAGCGTCAGTCGCAAATTTCACACTCCCGGAATTCACGTTTGCGACAGTGTTGTCTCTTCGCCAAACAAACCGAGCTGGTTGAAATCCTCGTCTGCCTCCAGTCGCACGCCGACGCCAAGCAGTCGCACCGCCCTGTTGCCGCGCTGATGCGCGGTCTCAAGCAGCCTGTAGCAGGATGCATCGTCGACCATGTTGCTCACGCATTCTGCCGTCGTACGGCGGAAATCGGCGAAGCGCATCTTCACGAACAGCTTGTGGATGTTGCGCTCCGCCTGCACGCGACGCACGCGCTGGCGCAGCAGTTCAATCAGCGGTTCGAGTTCGCGCCGGCAGGCGGCGAGGTCGGGCAGGTCGGTGACATAAGTCTCTTCGACGCTCACCGATTTGCGTTCCTGGCTTGGACTCACCTGCCGCCGGTCATTGCCGCGGCACAGGTTGTACAGGCTTCCGCCGAATTTGCCGAAGTGATGCTGCAACTCCGGAATCGTCCATTTGCGCAAGTCAGCGCAGGTGAAGGCGCCGAGTTTCTTGAGTTTCATCGCCGTGACCTTGCCGACGCCGAACAGTTTGTCCACCGGAAGTTCCGCGACGAAGGCATCGACCTCGTGCGGCCGGATCACGAACTGGCCGTTGGGCTTGTTCCAGTCGCTGGCAATCTTGGCAAGGAACTTGTTCGGCGCGACGCCTGCGGACGCAGTAATGCCGACAGTGGCGAATATGCGCTGGCGAATGTCTTGCGCAATCAACGTCGCGCTGTTCTGGAAATGCGGCGAGTCGGTGACATCAAGATAAGCCTCGTCGAGCGACAGCGGTTCGACAAGGTCGGTGTAGTCGCGGTAGATCGCGAGGATCTGCCTGGACGCCGCGCGGTACTTGTCCATGGCCGGCGGCATCACGATCAGGTCGGGGCAGCGCTGCAGCGCCTGCGACATCGGCATCGCGGATCGGACGCCGAACTTGCGCGCTTCATAATTGCAGGTCGCAACCACGCCGCGCTGCTCCGGCCGACCGCCGACCGCCAGCGGCTTGCCGCGCAACGAAGGATCGTCGCGCATTTCCACCGAGGCGTAGAAACAATCGCAATCGCAGTGGATGACTTTGCTGACTTTTCGAAAGGGAGCGGACACGATGCGGACGCGCGCAGGGAAAGACCAGAGCCTTCATTGTACTGGCGCAAGACACCACGTGCCGGGACTACGGAAAAATGCTTACTGCTCTCCCACCTTGTCAGTCGGGAAGCGCAGCGAATCCCGCAGCAGGTAGCCCATGGGCATGTTCAGGTTGATCCCGTTGGGCGGGATCGGGCGTGTGAACCACTTGTCGTAAAGTCGGTAGATCTCGCCGTCATTGACGATCCGCACCATCTCAGCATCGACCAGCTTCTTGAACAGGGCATCATCCTTGCGCAGCATGATCGCGTAGGGCTCTACCGACAGCGGATCGCCGACAATGGCGAACATGTCCGGCTTCTTCGCCGCCGCACGCAGGCTGTACAGCAGCACGTCGTCCATCGGGAAGACATCCGCCTTCCCTGCCTCCACCAGCCGGAACGAATCACCGTCATCCGCGCCCTCGATCAGTTTGATGTTGAGCGAGCGGACGTTGTTGCGCTCGTTGAGCAGATGCACCGTGGTCGTGCTGCGCGTCGTCACCACGGTGCGGCTGCGCAGATCTGGCCAGTTGCGGATGCCGGCATCGGTGCGCACCAGCGCGCGCACGCTGGAGAAGAAATGCGGGATGGTGAAAGCCACCTTCTTGCGCCGTTCGGCGTTGTTGGTGGTGGTGCCGCACTCGAGGTCGGCCTTGCCCTCGACGATGGCGGAGAAGCGCGTGACGGAGTCGACCGGCATGAATTGCAGTTTCAGGTTCGGCAGCTTCAGCTCACGCTTGACCGCCTCGGCGATCTTCACGCACAGGTCGACCGAATAGCCGACCGGCCGCTTGTTTTCGTCGAGGTAGGAAAACGGCGCCGATCCCTCGCGGTAGGCAATGACGATTCCCTGGCGGTCGCGTATGGCCGCCAGCGTATCGAGCGCGGATGCCGCCACGGGCAGCAGCAAGCAAGCGACGGCCGACAGGCCGGTAATGCAGCGTTTCATGCGCCTCCCCTGTACTTTTTCGACAACTCTAGCAGCGGAAACGCAATACGAAACGCGGAAAGGCGGCCCGCGTCTCAAACAAGATTCGGCGAGCCGTGCCCGGAAAAATGCCGCCTCGAGGGCGGCATTGCGTCAAGCAAACAGCGAGGGCATTACTTGCCCGAGGACTGCGTGCCGTCGACATTGCGCTGCACGCCCGGGTCGCTCTTGGAGGCCTTCAGCGCGGCGTCGGCATCATGCTTGTCCTGCCTGTATTCCTCCTTGGCGGATTTCTTCTTGTCCTTGTACTCGGCCTTGGCCTGCTTGCGCGCTTCGCGGCGCTGCACATAGGGATCGTTCGAGGCGCTGGTCGCCGGATTGCTCGTCACGCTCGTAGTCGCACCGGCGGGTGCAGGTGTGGCGGACGGGGTAGTGCTCGTCACCGTTGCCCCCGTGCCGGAAGACGTGGAGCCGGCTCCCGGAGCGATGCCGCCGGAACTGTTGTCGGTGGCGCCGGCAGCAGGTGCCGGTGCCGGCATGGTAGACGGTGATGTCGCGCCGCTATCGGCGGGCATGGTGGATTGTGCCTGTGCAAGGCCGGCCAGTGCGGCGAGTGCGGAACCGAAAAGGATTTTATGCATTGTTGCCATTATCAACTCCTGAAAGAAATGGGACTCGGGGGTACGCCTATCTGCAGTGCGCACCGCGGAGAAAGCCCGTGCTTCCCGGGATGCTGCGGCTTTCTTTAACTGAATGACAAAGCGCGGGCGGGGGAAGTTCCGGAAATATTTCTGCAAGGCATGGCTGAAACATTTGGAAAACTTTTCTCGTCCGGCGGCGCGGCGTTCGAACGAACTGCGGGCAGAGACGGGCCTCGATCAATACGGGCGTCGGGATTGTGCCGAGGACTGCACCATTTAGCACGAGCGCCGTCCAAGCGAATGCACGCAATTATTTCAGCCGCGCGGACGGAATGCAGACACCGGCGCTACGTCCTTGCCGTTCATATTTGTCCGCATCTTGCCCGTAGGGGGCACGGCATCCGCGCACTCGCGCGGCACGGATATTTGCACTCTTTTTTCTTTGAATTACCAGGAGCAAGACCATGGCAACCAGCACCCTTGACCCCGACAACACGCCCGAACCGGATCGCCAGCTCGGAAAAGGACATGGCACCGGATCGCTCGGGCCGAGCGACACCTCGGATACCGGCAGCGATGTGCAAGGCGGACTACGCTGGGCGCAGGAAGCGGATATCGGCCTCGACAAAGGCACGACTGAGGATCCGGATAGCGGCCGGCGCGACAGGAGCGCGGGGCCGGATATCGGCGACACCGGCATCGACAGCGACACCGATGCCGAGGGAACCGGCGAGCGCGCTACGGCAGGACGCGATTCCGACATTGAAATGGGCGCGGACATCGATGTGGACCGGATCGATCATGTCGACACGGAAGAAGACACAGACCTGGACGACGGAATCCATCCGCCGCCGCGCTCGCGCCATCCGAACCGGCAGCAGCAACAGCGGCGGCATTGATGGAAAGGATGCCCCTTGCCGTCACATGACTTGCTTGACTGCGCCGTGGTGGGCGCCGGTGCAGCAGGTCTGACCGCGGCCACTTACCTGGCGCGTTTCCGCCGTCGCTTCGTGATCCTCGACGGCGGAACGAGCCGGCTGTTGTCAGTGCCGACCTCGCACAACTGCCCCGGGCGTCCCGGCGGGGTGCACGGCAAGGAGCTGCTGGCACACCTCCGGGCACAGCTGGCGGAATACGGCGTGCCGGTGACAACAGGCACGGTGGATGCGATCGACCGCCAGCCCGACGGCAGCTTTACCGTATGCGCAGGCGAGCGGGAACACCGCGCTCGCACAGTGATCCTCGCCACCGGTGTCAACGATGTCGAACCGGATTTTCCCGCCGTGAAGCAGGCGGTAGCGGCGGGTGCGCTGCGTTATTGCCCGATCTGCGATGGCTTCGAAGCAAGCGGCCGCAAGATTGCTGTGATCGGGCGCGGCACCGGAGGCTTGAGCGAGGCACTGTTCGTACGGCATTACACAGCGGACATCACGCTGTTTTCCGTCGCAGGACCGATCGAACCGGATGCGCAGGATGGGTTGCGCATTGATCGCGCCGGACTGAGGGTGGTGCACGAGCCGGTCGCAGGAATCGGATACAGCACAACGCAAGGCATCCACGTGCAGCTCGGCGATGGCACTCGCGAACGATTCGAGGTGGTCTATGCGGCGCTCGGCACCATGGTCAATTCCGGTCTCGCGCAGTTGCTTGGCGCGGAACGCACCGCGGAAGGCTGTCTGATCGTCGATGCGCATCAGCAGACCTCGGTCGACGGCTTGTATGCTGCGGGGGATGTGGTGGCCGGCCTGAATCAGATTGCGGTGGCAATGGGCCATGCAGCGATTGCGGCGACCGCGATTCATAACCGCCTGCGAGCCTGAGTTCGACAGCGCTCAGTAATCGCCTTCGGACACAAGAAAGTCCGTGACCAGCACTTCCTGGATGCGCTCGGACTGGAACAATGCGTTGCTCGTTTCCCGCACCTTGTCCTGCAATGCCTGCAGTCCGCCCGGTGCGCGCGCCGCAACCGGGTCTACCTCCAGCAGCGCATGGCTCATCACCTGTTCCAGCGCCGCCTTGTTCTTCGCAGCCCATGCGGCATCGGCCGCGCTGGTGCGAATAGCGAACGAGGCCCGGATCGAATGGCCGTCGCGGCTGATCGCGACGGTCGGCACAGGGAGGTAGGCGATCTCCCGGTCCTGTTTTTCCCGGTACTGCAGGTACAGCCAGGCGGCCGTGAAGCCGACAGCAAGGACAGCGACCACGATGGCAATGACGGACTTCAGGTTCTTTTCGCGCGCAGCTTTTTTTGCCATGGTGCTTCTTCGACAACACAGGGTGAGCAAGAGACGCAGTCATTGTACATGCCGGGTTTCGGCGAATTTTGTCGTTTCGGGAGAAACGGCGCGAAAGTAAGTGCGTTGTAAGCTTATGGCAACAAAATGATCGTACAGGCGATCGCGCCTGATTTCATTTTTCCACCGTTCGGCACCCGCATCGTCTGCATTTCCGGTGGACCAGTCGAGGAGTCCGCCATGGGACCGCATGAAATTGTCGATCATATCGACGAGCAGAACCGCCAGATACTGTACGCGCGCAGCGACTTCAACCAGCTCACGCACGAACAGGTGCTGCATCTGATGAACACAGCCGCGATGCGCGGCTTCCGTTTCGGTAGCGATAGCGCGCTGTCGCTCGTGCAGAGCAAACTGGTGGTGAAGTACCTGAGCGGGACGACGTCGCCCTAGCTCCTTGCTAGTGCGTCTTTTTCGCCTGTTCCTGCTGCACCAGGATCCAGGGTTTCACCACGACCGTCCATAGCGATACATCGGCTTCCGTCCATGCATGTGCCTGCGCATCGGTGACCCGGCCGACACGATTCTCGGCCATCCACTGCGCCACCGCATTCTTGTCATCGGTCGCGATGCAATAGGCGACTTCGACCAGGTCGAGATCGTTGCTCACCGAGATCACGGTACCGGAAGCAAAGAAGCGATCCAGGGCCTTCCATGGCATGCGTGAAGTTTCTCCGTTGATCTTGGCGCGGAGTTCGTCGCCTTTTTCCTCGTTCATTATCTCTGTTCAATCAGTAGTGCGGCGGCTTCTCATTGGCCGGGCCGCGTTCGGTCATCGTGTCGCGGACTTCCCTGAGCTGGCGCGCGAGCGCGGTGCACAGCTTCTCGAGTTCGTCGATCTTTTTCTGCTGCTGGTAAACCATTCGGTTCAAGGTCTCCACCATGTCTTCGTGGGCTGAGATCTTGAGTTCGATGTCGACCAGGCGGTCTTCGGTTGTCATTGCATATCCTCCTATCGCGCGACCCAGCCGCCGCATACCGGAAACACCTGCCCGACAAAACAGTCCGCGGCGTCACTGCAGAGGTAGGCGGCGAACATCGCATCCTCGCGTTGCGACACCAGCCTGCCGAGCGGCACCTCGCGCTTCAGCCTTTCCTGGAAGGCCGGGTTGGCCTGCACTTCCGGTGGGAAGTAGGTCGGGTTCTCGACGAAATTCTGTGCGATTGCATTCACCTGCACGTTATGCGGCGCGGCCTCGACGCCAACCGCCTGGATGTACGACAGCTGCGCGCCGCGTGCGGCGCAATAGGTCGAGGTCCGCTTGATGCCGCGCAGCGCGGAAGCACTGCCGATCAGGAGGATCTTGCCTGAGCGTCGCTGCGTCATTTGCGGCAGCACTGCACGCACCAGGCGCGGCAAGGGATCGACCATGTGCGCGAAGGCGTGGCGCCACTCGTCATCCGTCACTTCGTCTGCCCGGGTCGTCGGCGCAGGAATCGCCAGATTCACCAGCAGGACGTCCACGCGGCCCGCGGCATCGACGATGGCCTGCGGCAAGGCGGGGGCGTCCAGCGGACGTTCGTCCGCGATCACCTGCGCGCCAAGCTCGCGAAAGACCTCGCACAGGGGCGGTCCCATGAAGTCCGCCGATTGCGTGACAAGCACGCGCTTGCCGGTCAGGTCGAGAGCTGCCATGCGTTTATCCATGAAGTGTCGGGTGCGGTGCGCGCTGCGCAGGCCGGAGCGCAGGCAAACGCGTATTGTACGCCTGCACCCGCAAGGCGCGCTTTCGCGACCGCGCTGGCTCTTACAGCGAGTACTTCGGCTTGCTGCTCGCCTTGACAAGACAGGCCCGCACGAAGTCGCGCTGGTGGTCGGCGGGGAGTCGCGGTTTCTGGAAGACGTCGGTAGCGGCGGCGATCAGGAACTCGGCATCTTCCTCGTCCTGCACAAACCAGCGCATATGGGGTGGAAAAGCCTGCAGCAATTCGATGTCGTCGCGAATGCGGCTGATGAAGTCCGCTTCTGGCATGCCGCCGTCGCGTGCGAGGGCAGCATTGTGGATGAAGTCGCCGGCTTCCCTGCATTCATCCGCGCTGGGCGACCGCGCCAGGCATAGCGTGGGAAGCAGGACCGCGAGCGCGAATGCCGCGCAGAGGGGCCGTGAGCGGAAATGGTGATGCATATGCCTCCTCCATCGATCTCGATGATATGGAGTTCGACTAGATGCGCGCTGGGAAATTCATGGCGTCGCCCGAGGCGCGCCGCGGACCTCTTTCATCTTAGTAACAAAATCGCGGTCTTGCCGAGAAAAAACTGGTTCCGGATATCCGGCGTGCAGAGGATGGCGCGCTGCACTAAGATGCTGGAATGTGATGCAACACGAATCGGCAATTTCACTTCATCATCCATGTGCGCAACGAGATCAACCAAGGCCAGCAATGCGGTCACGCGCCTGAATACGCGCGATCCTGACTATCGCTATTCGATGGGGATTACGGGCGGCGGCCTGTTCTACCTGTTGCGCGCGGCGCCAGGCGCGGCTGCGGAAAAGATCGGCGGGGATTACGAACTGGACGAGTTCGTGGAGTTCGTAAACAAGACCGGCCCGCAGAAGAAGCAGCGCGTGAGCAAACTCGACTTGGCCTTCGAGAAGCAGCTGGCGAACAAGGGTTCGGACAGATAGGCGGACATCTCGCCTGATGCCGGCTTCGCATCGGGTTCCGGCAAGCGCAGCATGCGCATGAATGAAAAAGGGCGCCGCAGGCGCCCTTTCCGTTTCTGGCTTGCGCCTTCGACGATCAGAAGCGGTGACGGACACCGACATTGAAGATCGACGGATCGCGACCGGCAGCGGAAGCACCACCCAGCTGTGCAGCACCGTCGTTGCTGATACGGCCGTACGAGGTGTACAGGTTGGTGCGCTTGGACAGGTCGTAGGTGTAGCCAATTGCGTACTGGTCGGCGTCACGGTTGGCGGCGAAGTCGTCGCTGCGCTTGATCCAGGAAGCCAGGATGCGGCCGGCGCCCAGCGGTGCGCTCACGCCCAGCATTGCTTCGTCGCGGTCGATGGTGCTTGCGCCGGTAGCGGATTCGCCATCGTTGCGTGCGTAAGCGCCGTGCAGCTTGAGGATACCGAAGTCATAGGTACCGCCCAGGAACACGGTGTTGGAGTTGCCGGCGTCAGCGCCAGCAGCGACCAAGTTCTGGTCGTGGTAGGCGAGGATCACGCTCAGCGGGCCGGCTGCGTAGCCGAGCGACGCGCCGAAGCTGCGGCCGATCGAGTTGCTGCCGGCGACTTCGCCGAAGCTGTATGCGGCCTGGCCGGTGAAGCCACCCCAGTTCGGGGAGGTGTAGTTGACGGTGTTGTCGGTGCGGTCGCCGTAGACGTTGAACACGTTGGCGGCGTTGCCTGCCAGGCCGAGGCCGAACGGATCCACGCCTTCAACGGCGGAACGGATCGGGTTGTACTGGCGGCCGAACTTGATCGCGCCGGCGGTGGTGCTGGACAGGCCAACGAAAGCCTGGCGGCCGAACAGGCGGCCACCCTGGCCGAGCGTGCCGTCATCGAGGTTGAAGCCGTTTTCCAGCGTGAAGATCGCCGACAGGCCGCCGCCCAGATCTTCTGTGCCGCGGAAACCGATACGGCTGCCGGACTGGATACCGCTGTCGAGACGGGTGGTGTTGGTCGAACCATTGTCGAAACGGGTGATACCGGCGTCAGCGACACCGTAGATCGTGACATTGGTCTGAGCGGAAGCAGCGCCAGCGAAGGCACCCAGCACGGCGAGCGCGAGTAGCGATTTTTTCATTGTTTGATTTCCCTAGGTTGAGCCAGTAAGTGGTGGTCACGACAGGAATCGTGTTCCTGCCGGTTGTTGTTCGAGTTGCACTCTAGCATCGGACCTTGCCTACAGATAACGTTTATATCGTTATAAGCTTATGCGGGCGCGCCGCATGTCGATATGCACGTTTGTCGGCACAAGTTTCGCATTGATGCCCGGCAATCTCGCAACGGGAGGATTGTGCAGAGCGGAAATGACAACTTGATGACATCGCAAACGTTGTCGTTTTTTCGCAATTGCTCTCAAGGGAAAAGGCAACGAAAAATGCCCGCGCCTTGCGGCTGCGGGCGAAAAGTCAAACCTTGGGGATTTAAGATCGACGGGCGGAATTGTGCAGGATTGAAATGACGGCTTGATGACAAGTGTGTCGTTTGTGGAACTTTTGGGGACAGCGATTGTCGTGCCGCCGCTTCCATCTGCCACTGCGGGCTTCAGGCCACCTTCGGTTTCGACAGCAAGGCCTTAAGATTCGCCAGCCGGTCCTGCGGCGTCAGCTTTTCTTCTTCCTTCGGTACCGCATCGCCTTCATCCAGCTTCATCTCCTTGATGAAGCGCGACGGTTCGCAGTTGATGCTTTCGCGCGCCCGCTTACGGCGCTTGCACCATGTCACGTGCAGGCTGCGCTGTGCGCGAGTGATACCGACATACATCAGCCGGCGTTCTTCCTCGATGCGCGCGGCCAGCGTCTCGATCGGCGCATCGGGATCGCCCTTGTGCGGCAGGATGCCCTCCTCCACGCCGACCAGGAAGACGTGCGGATACTCCAGGCCCTTCGAAGCGTGCAGGGTGGACATACGCACCGCATCCGGCTCTTCGTCCTTCCCTTCGAGCATGGTCATCAGCGCGACCATCTGCGTCAGCTCGAGCAGGCTCTTTTCCTCGTCGGTGCCGTCCCGGCCGCCGGTGCCCTTCTCTTTTAGCCAGTTGACGAAGTCGAGCGTGTTCTGCCACTTGCTCTGCGCCTGGCGCTCGTCGAAGGTGTCGTACAGGTAGAACTCGTAATTGATCTCCTTCATCATCTCGTCGAGCAGCTCGGCGGCGCTTTCGCCGCGCTTGGAGGCACGCGCTTCGAGACCGTTGATGAAGTGGCAGAACTCGCGCAACGGCCCGAGCTGGCGGTCGTTCAGCTTGGCTTCGATACCGCCCTTGAAGGCCGCCTCGAACAGCGAGCACTGCCACTGCCCGGCGAAGGAGCCGAGCGCTTCCAGCGTGGCTTGTCCGACTCCGCGCTTGGGCGTGGTGACGGCGCGGATGAAGGCCGGGTCGTCGTCGGCATTGGCGATCAGGCGCAGGTAGGCAACGATGTCCTTGATCTCCGCGCGGTCGAAGAAGCTCTGGCCGCCGGAGATGGTGTACGGGATGCGTTCCTTGCGCAGCGCCTGTTCGATGATGCGCGCCTGGTGGTTGCCGCGGTAGAGGACGGCGTAGTCGGAGAACTTCGCGCGGCGCTCGAACTTGTGCGCGGAAATCATGATCGCGACCTGTTCGGCTTCCTGCTCGTCGTCCTGCATGGCGAGCACCTTCACCGGATCGCCGAGCCCGTGTTCGGACCAGAGCTGCTTTTCGAACAGCTTCGGATTGTTGGAAATCACCGAATTGGCTGCCTGCAGGATGCGCGTGCTGGAGCGGTAGTTCTGCTCGAGCTTGATGACCTTGAGGTTAGGGAAATCGACCTGCAGCTGCCGCAGGTTTTCCAGCGTCGCGCCGCGCCAGGCGTAGATCGCCTGGTCGTCGTCGCCCACGGCGGTGAACATCGGCTTCTTGCCGAGGCCGGTCACGAGCAGCTTCACCAGCTCGTACTGGCAGGTGTTGGTGTCCTGATACTCGTCCACCAACAGGTAGCGCAGCTTGCGCTGCCAGCGGTCGCGCACTTCTTCCTTGTTGCGGAACAGCTCGACCGGCAGGCGGATCAGGTCGTCGAAGTCGACGGCCTGGTAGGAATTCAGGGTGGCAACGTAGTTGCGGTAAATGCGTGCGGCCTGCGCCTCGTCCTCGGTGACGGCCTGCTTCAGTGCGGTGTCGGGATCGATGAGCGCATTCTTCCACAAGGACATCGCGTTCTGGATGCTGCGGATGATCTGCTTGTCGGTAGTGATCGCGAGGTCCTGCACCAGCGAGAAGCAGTCATCGCTGTCCATGATGGAGAAGCTGTCCTTCAGGCCGAGTTCCTTCGCTTCGCGGCGCAGGATCTGCACGCCGAGCGAGTGGAAAGTACAGACGGTGAGCTGCTTGGCCTGCTTCGGTTCCTTGAGCAGCTTGGCGATGCGCTCCTGCATTTCCAGCGCCGCCTTGTTGGTGAAGGTGACCGCCGCGATGTTGCGCGCATCGTAACCGCATTGTTCGATCAGGTGGGCGATCTTCGTCGTGATCACGCGCGTCTTGCCGGAACCGGCGCCGGCCAGCACCAGGCAGGGTCCGTCCATGTAGTGGACGGCCTCGCTTTGCGGACGATTCATGCCGTGGGCGGCTTGGTGGGGAGCGTGTGACATGCGGAGCTGCTGTGGGGCAAAAGCGGCTCATTGTAGCAGCGCTACACGCTCCTTTCGGAAACGTTGCAGGCTTGCTACGTGAGGTTAGCGGTCACTTTGGAGCCGGCTCCGGTATTCGGTCGGCGTGAGGTCGAACCAGCGCTTGCAGGCGCGACTGAAGGTGCTGCGGTCGGTGAAGCCGAGGCGCGATGCCACTTGGGCAAGCCCGAGCTGCGGCTGGTCGAGGTAGCGCTGCGCCAGCTCGCGCCGGGCGTCGTCCACCATCTGCTGGAATGAGGTGCCCTCCTCCGCGAGGCGGCGCTGCAGGGTGCGTTCGCTCATGCACAGTTCGCGCGCCACTTCGCCGCGCACCGGGTCGCCCTGCGGCAGGCGGCGGATGATCGATTCGCGGGTGCGAATGGCAATCTGCGTCTTGTCCAGGCGAGCAAGACATTCGCCGGCGTAGCGGTCGTGCAGATCGGCCAGAACCGGATTGGACGTGCGCAGAGGCAGGACGATGTCGGCGTGGGACAGCAGGATGCGGTTTGACTGCGCGTTGAAGTGCACCGGGCAACGGAACACGTCGGCATAGGTTTGCGGATCGGCCGGCGGCGGATGGACGAACTCGACCGCCATCGGATAGATCTCGACCCCGGTGATCCAGCGGGCGAAGGTGAGCAGCGTCGTGAGTACAAAGTCGATGCGCTGGCGCGGCACAGGGCGCCTGCCGCCATACAAATCGATCCCGACCCAGTAGCCATCGGCGTGTTCCTCGAGCGTGATCGTCACCGCGTCGCTGACGACGCGCTGGTAACGCACCAGGAAGTTCAGGCCCGCCAGTGGATTCTGGCAGGTCATCATCGCATACGCGACCACGTCGAACGCGGCCGGGGGCGGCATGTCCGGGACCGAGAGACCGATGACCGGATCGCCGGAACGAGCGGCGGCCAGCTCCCACAACAGGCTGATCTTTTCGGTGGCGTAGCGGGTGTCGGGATGGTTGAGTGCTGCGAGGTCGAGCTGCGCTTCGGCGAACAATGAGTGCACATCCAGACCGGCGCTCTTGAGCCGTTCCACGATCCCCCTGACCCAGGACGCGGAGGTGGTCTGTTCACTCATTGGGTGGTTCTTCCTTTCGATAGCGGCGCGAAGGGTGGTCTTGTCGCTTTCGCGAAAGACTGTTTCTAATATTCGGCTGTAATCTTAATACAGCTTGGGTGATGTGCAACTGCAACAAAAGTACTGGAACATCGGCGACTTCTTGTTTCCAGCCCTGTGCTCCCGACGCAGTAGCCCCCCTTACAGACGCCGAACGATTCCGAGAGGAGCTGCGCTTTCGATTACAACGATTCATCCTCAAACTGCCAGAAAAACCAGCAGCCGTTTCGCAATTTGAATCGGTACAACATTTGCCAGTCCGTTCCGTCCTTGAAGACTTTCAAAACGGCTTTATGCTTTCCTTTGCTTTCAATCTCGGACGAGAGACCGTTGTTCCTCATGTAGGTGTCGAGCAGCGTCCACCCCGAATATTCACTTTTTGCAATACGAGAAATGACCGGTGCCGACTCATCTTCACCTCGTTCATTGACTCCGTACTCCCATCGCAAAATTTGAAGTGGAAATATGGTTCTCTTCAGTGCAAATGTTGGTTCCAAGGAAAATCGCTGCAAGAATAGAGTGAACGATTCAGGATTTTTCGGTGAGCAGGCAGCGGCAAAAGCGGTAATGGGTGTGCCCAGCAGTGTGGTCGCAAGCACCAAGGTCTTTATATAGAAGCGATCAGCGTACAAAGTAAGCGATGATGGCACTGGCGCGTTACGAAGGAAAAAATGCTGCCGTTCCATGAAAGAGAAAGTACAGTAGGCTGGGATGCAATCCCAGCGCCGTTTAATCAACTGATGACAGCCGGGATTTCATCCCAGTCTACCGCCCTACGAGCTCACTTGCCAACGTTCACCATCCCCTTGAAGTCGTACGGCAGAATGATCGTCTGCACCTTGCCCGCCGCCACCGCTTCCGCGATCTTCATGTTGGCTTGGGCGTTCATGTATTCGATCGCACCTTTGTTGGCGTTGAGCGCAGCGATTCTCTCGGCTTCCTTCTTGGCGATCTCGACCTCGACGATCTTGGTCTTCTCCTCGTTCTTGGCCCGTACCAGGGCATCCGCGCTTAAGCGCACCGCGTCCGACGGAACAATCGCACGCACCTGGACCTGCGAGATATTGACGCCGGTGAGTTTCTCGGACGCGAAGGTCTCATTGATCGACTCGCGGATCTCCTGCTCTATGCTCGGACGGTTGTCGTTCATTGTCAGCGCCTCGTAGCGCCGGGCGACTTTGTAGACCGCATTGCGGGCAGTCTGCTGGATGTACGAATACATCAGCAAAATATCGCCGTCGGGCGCGTTCGAATGAAAGGACTTGTTCTTGTTGACATACAGGTCGCTGACGGCGGATGGCGTGATGCTGTACACGACCGTCACGTCAAAGTCCTTCATCGTCGAATTGTCCCTGGCCAGCGGCTGCAGATCGCTCACCTGCACCACCACGTCCTTGATGGGGAAGGTCATGACGCGCCCGATGATGGTCTGGTTGAAGGATCCGGCTAGAAGCTCGGTCTGCTCCACCGTGCGGTCGAAGTTCACGCGCAGCCCCACCTCGCCGGTTTCGATGATCGTGCAACCGGATACGGCCAGGCCGACAGCAGCGGCCAGCAGCAATGGAGCGGCGAGCAGTTTCTTATTCATTGTGTTCCCTTGGTTCGTTGATATTCCGATATCGGCCGTTTTGGGAATGGTCACGTGCCTTTACCCGTCAATGAATCCTTTCTCCTTCAACTTTTTCTCGGACAGGTATTCTCTGAGGGCCAGAGTGACGATCAGAATGATGACCTCCAGAATGACGGCGGTAATCGTCACCTTCACGAACACTTCCACAGACAGTGGTTTGATCCATAGCTGTGCAATTGCGAGCAGGGACCAAACTACCGCAATGGAGAGCGCACTGACTATTCCCAGCTTCATGCGTCCTTCTCCATCACGACCAGATAGGCCTCTCGCTTCCATAGCAATAGCATCCGGCGGATATCTTTTTCCATTGTTACCACGCGCCACCCCTGGCTTGCGTTCTTGTTCAAAAATTCGCTGAATCTAACGGGATCGACTTTCGATGCTCCGAGTAGTAGAGAGCCCAGCATTCCTTCCTGATATATGACGACTTTGTATTGTTTCATCAGTGATTTCTCCGTTCGTTTTTTTGATCTTTATTGGGCTGGTTGAATTGCGTTCCAGTGCTTCTGAGCGATACATACAGAATCGGCCTTCCAGCACAGCGCTCTTCCACGAAGCGTCGGATTACTCTCGCCTGGAATTGCCTCCAGGCGGATGTATGCTGCCACGGGTAAATTGTCAAAGCAATATTGATTATGGCGACATCGGATACTGACCGATCAATGTCGTTTTCACGGCAAGGCCGTCTCACGCCTGACCGGCGTCAGTCATCTACCGGTCTCCACATTCCGGTAGAAACGTACCGCTCTCCGGTATCGCTCAATACCGTAACGATGCTGCGGTACTTGCCGGTCGCGGCAAGCTTGAGCGCCGCATGCACGAAGGCACCTGAAGAAGGCCCGACAAACAGGCCGTGCAAGGCCAGCCGCCGAGACATGGCGAGGGCTTCGTCGATGCTGACGGTGATACGCTCGTCGATCAGCGACTGATCAAGCAGCGCAGGGACGATATCACCGGGATGACCGAGCGGCTTCAGGCCCTCGATGCCTGGAAAGGTCTCGGGGATCGCGGCGGCCACATGCAGCTTTCCGCCATGCTCGCGCAAACGCCGCGCGACGCCGGTGAGCGTGCCGCCGGTACCCACACCGGCGACCAGGGCATCAGGCGTAGCGCCTGTGGCCGACGCCAGCTGCTCCATGATCTCGGTCGCGGTTTCCTCATAGTGCACGCGCCAGTTGTCCGGATTGCTGTACTGGTCGCAGTACCAATAGCGATCCGGCTGTTCGGCCGCCAGACGCTGCGTGTGGCGAATGGCGAAGTCGTAGCCTTCAACAGGATCGGTGACGATGAGTTCGGCGCCGTGCGAGCGAATGCGCTGCAAGCGTTCGGCGCTCGCGTTGCCCGGCACCACCAGCGTGACCGGCACGCCCAGCGCCGCCCCTAGCATCGCATATGAAATCCCCGCGTTGCCGGAAGATGAATCGAGCAGTCTGCGCCCGCCCGCGAAACGCCCCGCCGCGATGGCGCGCGTGAGCATGCGCGCCACCGGCCGGTCCTTGATCGAGCCTCCGGGATTCACGCTTTCCAGCTTCGCAAACAAGCGCGTTGCAGACGAGACTTCCTGTGCCAGCGGGATTTCCACCAGCGGCGTGTGGCCGATACCGGCGAGCAGCGCCGATGCGCCGCCTGGCATCCCCGCTCCTTCAGGCGGCCGGCCGTGCGCAGAATTGTTCATAGTCCACGTACTCGATTGCCTGCGCCGTGTCGCCGCAATAGGGGCAAGCGGGATTGCGCGGCAGCGCCAGTTCTGTAAAGCGTGCCCTGAGCGCGTCGTAGGCCAGCAGTCGGCCCACCAGCGGATCGCCGATGTCGAGCAGGAGCTTGATGGTTTCGACGGCCTCCAGCAGGCCGATCACACCGGGTAGCACGCCCAGGACGCCCGCATCGGCGCAGGAGGGCGCCATCTCGGGCGGCGGCGGTTCCGGATACAGGCAGCGGTAGCACGGGCCGCGGCGTTTCGGATACTGCGGCCAGAACACCGATGCTTGCCCCTCGAAACGGTAGACGGAACCGTGCACGTTCGGCTTGCCGAGTTTGACGCAGGCGTCGTTGACCAGGTAACGCGTCGGGAAATTGTCGGAGCCGTCGACCACTACATCGAAACCGGAAAAAATCTCGTCGACATTGCCGCTGTACAGGCGCGTTTCGACGCCCTGCACCTTGATGGAAGGATTGAGCGCCTCCAACGCCTGTCGCGCCGATGCCACCTTGGCCATGCCAAGACGCGAATCCGCATGCAGGATCTGGCGCTGCAGGTTGCTGCGATCGACCACGTCGTGATCGACGATGCCGAGCGTGCCGACACCGGCTGCGGCCAGATAGAACGCTGCGGGTGAGCCCAGTCCGCCGGCACCGATCAGCAGCACCTTGCTCTTCAGGAGCTTCATCTGCCCGCCCTCACCTACTTCCGGCATCGTCAGGTGGCGTGCGTAGCGTTCGCGCGCATGCGGGTCGAGCCGCTGCGGTGTCTCGAAGGGCAAGCCCTCGTTCTTCCACCGCGTGAATCCGCCGGCCATCGAATACAACTCGCGATAGCCGAGGCGCTGCAATTCCTCGGCTGCGAACAGGGAGCGCACGCCGCTGTTGCACATCGTCACGACGGGGCGATCCAGGTCCGGCACGCTGTCTTCCACACGCAATTCCAGAAACCCGCGTCCGAGACGATACGCGCCCACGGGGCTGCCTTGCGCAATCTCGTCCGCTTCGCGCACGTCGATCAGCGCTGCGCCCTTCGCTTGCAGCGCCAGTGCCTGCGCCGGCGTCACTTCGGGCACGTTGGCCTTCAGTTCAGCCAGCCGGCGGTCTTTGCCTTTCATGATCGCAACCTCCTGCGACGGCGGGAATGATCGATACGATGTCGCCGTCGGCAACCGGTGTCTGCATGCCGTTGGCAGCACGGATGTTCTGGCTGCCCAGGTAGATGTTGACGAACTGGCGCGGCTCGCCGCTGTCGTTCAGTATCCGCTCCAGCAACCCCTCGTGCTGCGCGCCCAGCACCGACAGGGCTTCCGCGACGCTGGATGCGTCGACACGGATTTCATCCGCGCCTTGCGTGTAGGAACGCAATGGCGTCGGAATGCGAATCGTCACCATGCTCACGATTGAATCACCTCCTCGTCGAACTGCTGCGCATCGTTCAGGCGCCATGAGCGCACGTCCCGCACGCCCTCGCCCGTCACCTCGAGAATGACGTATGACCATTCCGGCCATGCGGCCAGGCGGTCGGTTTCAGACGGCCTGGCCGGATGATCCGGATGCGTATGCCACACGCCGAGTACTTCGAGCCCTTGTTCACGCGCTGCAGTATCTGCGTCCAGGAAATCCTGTGGATCCAACTCGTAACGGTCGTGCGCGCGTTCGCGGTTAAGGTTGGCGGCTTGCGTCACGCCTTTGATGACGTGATCGCCGGGCGTGCGTTGTCCAATCAGCAGGCCGCAAATTTCATAGGGATAAGCAACCTCTGCCCACGATACGAGCGTGGTGTGGAATTCGGCTGGAAGATGCAGCGTCGGCATGTGCTGATACGGCATGATCTGCACGTGAGATCAGCTTTTTGCCGAATTGTTCTTCTTCATGGCTGAAGTGTTTCGGCGTGAAAACGTGAACGGCGGAAGGCCTTGCTTTGGCGTAGCGCCGCGTTCTGTTTGAAGCTGTCCGCGGGCGGCTTCGGTGCTGGAAGGACGAGCTGATAAAGATGCAGGTCCGGCAATTTGGGACTGATCAGGTCTGGGGAATTTCGCGGTGATACGGTGTGGCGAAACATCTGCTCCACGCGTCAGCGCCAATCTACGCACCAAATACTCACATCTCTGCACCATTACGGCAATACTACGCACCACAAAGATGCAACCGAGGAAGTGAATGCCGAGTTTTCCTATCCATGCACCAAGTTAGTGCATCAGCTGTGGGAGAATGACCTGCCTCAAATTATCTCTCAATCCCAAAATCCCCATGAAATACGCCTCTGTTCACCAGTACCTGCAACATGTCGCCGACCGCAATCCTGGCCAGCCCGAGTTCCTGCAAGCCGTTACGGAAGTAATGGAAAGCCTGTGGCCGTACATCGAGAAGCACTCCAAATATGCCGAGCACGGACTGCTCGACCGCCTGGTCGAGCCGGAGCGGGTGGTGATGTTCCGCGTGTCCTGGGTGGACGACCACGGCCAGGTGCAGGTCAACCGAGGCTATCGTATCCAGCACAGCATGGCGATCGGCCCCTACAAGGGCGGCATCCGCTTCCATCCGTCGGTCAACCTCTCGGTGCTGAAATTCCTGGCGTTCGAGCAGACCTTCAAGAATGCGCTCACCACGTTGCCCATGGGCGGCGGCAAGGGCGGCTCCGACTTCGACCCGAAGGGCAAGAGCCCGGCCGAAGTGATGCGCTTCTGCCAGGCCTTCGTGAGCGAGCTGTTCCGCCATGTCGGTGCCGACACCGACGTGCCTGCCGGCGACATCGGCGTGGGCGGCCGCGAAGTAGGCTACATGGCCGGCATGATGAAGAAGCTCAGCAACCGCGCCGACTGCGTCTTCACGGGCAAGGGCCTGAGCTTCGGCGGCTCGCTGATCCGGCCAGAAGCGACCGGCTACGGCACCGTCTACTTTGCGGATGAAATGCTCAAGACCCGCGGCCGTTCGTTCGAAAGCTTGCGCGTGAGCGTATCCGGCTCGGGCAATGTCGCGCAGTATGCGGTGGACAAGGCGATGGCGCTCGGCGCCAAGGTCGTCACCGTCTCCGACTCCAGCGGCACCATCATCGACGAAGAAGGCTTTACGCCGGAAAAGCTCGCCATCCTGATGGAGGTGAAGAACCATCTCTACGGCCGCGTCAGCGATTATGCCGAACGCACCGGCGTGCGCTTCGAAGCAGGCGTGCGGCCATGGCATGTGCCGGTCGACGTCGCGCTGCCCTGCGCGACCCAGAACGAGCTGGATGCCAAGGATGCCGACACCCTCATCTCGAACGGTGTCCTATGCGTGGCCGAAGGCGCCAACATGCCGTCTACGATCGAAGCTGCGAAGGCATTTGAATCCGCTGGCGTGCTATACGCGCCCGGCAAGGCCAGCAACGCGGGCGGCGTCGCCACCTCGGGCCTGGAAATGAGCCAGAATGCCGCACGCATGTCGTGGCCGGCGGAGGAAGTCGACGCTCGCCTGCAGCAAATCATGAAGGGCATCCATGCCGCCTGCCTGCAATACGGCAAGCGTGACGATGGCCGGTTCAGCTACGTGGACGGCGCCAATATCGCCGGCTTCGTGAAGGTAGCCGACGCGATGCTCGCGCAGGGCGTGATCTGATTCAACGCGGTTGGAATCGCTCCGGCAGATGCCCGACGGGCGCACGTCTGCCGGGGAATTACGCGAATAACGGCATTTCGATCCGTAGCGGCCAGGTTATCCGCCTTGGGTAATGCCGTCAGTCTGTTTCCGCCGCGCGTCCGAACCCTCTCGGACACAGCGGCGGCTTTTGCGGTGTTGTACGTCCGGTTTTAAGCCGCCTTCTTCTCATCCCGCAGCTCACGCCGCAGGATCTTGCCGACATTAGTCTTCGGCAGCGCATCACGGAACTCGATGTACTTCGGCTTCTTGTACGCTGTCAGCTGGTCCTTGCAGAACTGCATCAGCTGCTCCTGCGTGAGGCTCGGGTCCTTGCGCACCACGAACACCTTCACCGCTTCGCCCGAGTTGCTGTCGGGGACGCCGACGCAGGCGCATTCCAGCACGCCCGGGTGTCCCGCAACGACGCCTTCGATTTCGTTCGGATACACGTTGAAGCCGGACACGAGGATCATGTCCTTCTTGCGGTCGACGATCTTCACGTAGCCGGCCGCATCCATCACGCCTACGTCGCCGGTCTTGAAGAAGCCGTCGGCGGTGATGACCTTGGCGGTCTCTTCCGGGCGGTTCCAGTAGCCGGCCATCACCTGCGGGCCGCGGATGGCGATTTCCCCCGCTTCGCCGAGCGGCAGCGGCTTGCCGTCATCGTCGAGGATGGCGATCTCAGTCGATGGAAGCGGCAGGCCGATGCTGCCGTTGTATTCGGGAACGGCAGGGTTGCAGGTCGCGACCGGCGAAGTTTCGGACAGACCGTAGCCTTCGTTGATCGGGCAGCCAGTCACTTTCAGCCACTTGTCGGCCACCGCTTTCTGCACTGCCATGCCGCCGCCGTTGCAGGACTTCAGCTGGGAAAAGTCGAGCTTGGCGAAATCGGGGTTGTTGAGCAAGCCGTTGTACAGCGTGTTCACGGCCGGGAAGAGGTTGATCTTGTACTTCCCCAGTTCCTTGACGAAGCCCGGGATGTCGCGCGGATTCGGGACCAGGAGGTTCATGCCGCCGTTGCGCAGGCCGAACAGGCAGCACGCGGTCAGCGAGAAGATGTGGTACAGCGGGAGCGCGCAGACGATGGTCAGCGCCTCGACCTTCGGCTCCTTGTTCAACGTCGGCTGCGACCAGGCTTCGTTCTGCAGCACGTTGGCGACGACGTTGCGGTGCAGGAGGGTCGCGCCCTTGGACACGCCGGTGGTGCCGCCGGTGTATTGCAGGAAGGCGATATCGGTGGATCCGATCTTCACTTTCTTCAGCTTGAGCTTCGCGCCTTCGGCCAGCGCCTTGGTGAACGGCACGGCGGTGGGCAGGGAATACTCGGGCACCATCTTCTTGATCTTGCGGACGGCGAAGTTGACCACGGTGCCCTTGATCGGGCCGAGCAGGTCGCCCATGGTGGCCAGCACCACGTGCTTGACTCCGGTCTTCGCGATCACCTGCTGCAGGGTGGTGGCGAAGTTCTCCAGGATGACGATGGCCTTGGCGCCGGAGTCGTTGAGCTGGTGCTCCAGTTCGCGCGGGGTGTAGAGCGGGTTGACGTTGACGACGGTGTAGCCGGCGCGCAGCACGGCGGCCAGCGCCACCGGGTACTGCAGGATGTTGGGCATCATCAGCGCAACGCGGTCGCCCTTGACCAGGCCTTTGCCCTGCAGCCAAGCGGCAAGCTGCTGCGACATCCGGTCGACCTCGGCATAAGTCAGGAACTTGTCCATGCAGGCGTATGCATTGCGCTTGGCGTACTTGCGAAAGGATTCCTCGAAGAGGTGGGCGAGCGAGTCGTATTGGGTGTAATCGATTTGGGCAGGCACGCCTTGGGGATAGGACTTGAGCCAGAATTTGTCCATGGTGTCTCTCTCTTTGTTCTTGAATCGGAATGCCATGGCCGGATCGGCAATGGCGGGGATGGGTCGAACCATGCTAGGGAGGCATAGGGCGGCGTGCAAGCGCCCGGATGCATCTTGTCCCGCTTAGTCACACATTTGGCCGCTGCGATCACGCGTGTGTTGGAACCCCGGACCGCGTTCGTTGCGTCGCAGCATTTTTCTTGCGTTAAATCAAAGGCTTAGCTGGCGGTTGCGCACTTATTATACGGCCGTATAATAATGCATGGCCCGACCTTCCCAAAACATCGACCAGCGCCTGCTGGAAGCCGGCATGGAATTGCTGCCCCTCACCGGCTGCCGCGGCCTGTCCGCGCGCAAGCTGACCGAACATGCGGGCGTCAACCTCGGCATGTTCCACTACCACTTCCGCAGCAAGGACAACTTCATCCGAACGCTGCTGCAGCAAACCTACGAGCAGATGTTCCAGGACCTGGTGCTGAAGGCGCATGAAAGCGCGTCGCCGCTCGAGAACCTGCGCAATGCAATCCGGGTGATTGCCGGCTTCGGACTCGCCAACCGGCAACTGCTGCTGCGCATCGGGGCGGACGCGCTGGCGGGCGAGCAGGTAGCGGCGGAATTCCTGCAGGCGAACTTGCCGCGGCATCTGGGCGTCATCGCGGCGCTGATTGTTGAAGCGCAGCGCGCCGGCCGCCTGGTGAAAGCGCCATTGCCGCAAATGATCGCCTTCATTGCCGGCGCGGTCATGGCGCCGGTGCTGTTCGGTACGGCCTTGCAGGACAACAGCGCACTGGCGTTCGGCGCTGCTGCACTGGAGCAGGCGGTGCTGTCGAGAGAAGCCGTCGAGCAGCGCATCGACTTCGCGCTGCGCGGACTGTCAACGGACAAGGGAGACCTCGCATGAGAACCTCGGCGGTATGGGCTGTATCGTTCGCCCTGCTTGCAGGCTGCAGCGACAAACCTGCGGATTATTTTCCCGGCTATGCGGAAGCGGAGTACGTTCGTCTCGCCACACCGATTGCGGGTACCCTTACCCGGCTGCATGTGCAGCGCGGCGACCAGGTACAGCGCGATGCACCCGCCTTCGTGCTCGAGCAGGACAGCGAACGCGCGGCGCGCGAAGAAGCAGCGTCGCGCGTGCAGCGCGCGCAGGCGCAACTGGCAAACCTCAAGAAAGGCCGCCGCCCCGACGAAGTGGCAGCGATCCAGGCGCAACTGGCGCAAGCGGAAGCGGCGCTCAGGCTGTCGACAAGCAATCTGGAGCGGCAGAAGCAGCTGGTGGCAGACAAGTTCATCTCGCCGGCAAACCTCGACGAAGCGCGCAGTACCGTGGATCATGACCGTGGACGCGTCAATGAGCTGCGTGCGCAACTGCGCGTCGCCAATCTCGGCGCGCGTCCCGACGAGATCGACGCAGCGGAACAGGAATTGAAAGCAGCGCAGGCGCAACTGGCCCAGGCCGACTGGAGACTCACGCAGAAGACGCAACGCATGCCCGTCACCGGCAGTGTCGCCGACGTGCTATATCGCGAAGGCGAATTCGTGCAGGCTGGCAGCCCTGTCGTAAGCGTACTTCCGCCGCAGAACATCAAGCTGCGCTTCTTCGTGCCCGAGACACAGTTTGCCACGCTGCGCCTCGGCCAGGATGTCGTCGTGCAGTGCGACGGCTGCAAGGCGGCGATCCCGGCGAAGATCAGCTATCTCTCGCCCGGCCCTGAATACACCTCGCCGCTCATCTACAGCAAGGAGAACCGCGCCGCATTGGTGTTCATGATCGAAGCCCGCCCTGCCCCCGACCAAGCCACATCGCTGCATCCTGGCCAGCCGGTCGAAGTCCGTCTCGCGCAGGCACGATGATGGACGCCATCATCGACGTACGCGGCCTGACCAAACGCTACGGCGGCCGCACCGTCGTCGACCACGTCGACATGCAGGTTGCACGCGGCCGCATCTACGGCTTCCTTGGCCCCAACGGCAGCGGCAAGACCACCACCATCCGCATGCTGTGCGGCTTGCTCACGCCGGATGATGGCAGTGGCACCTGCCTCGGTTTCGATATCCGCAAGGAATCGCGCAAGATCAAGCGCGAAGTGGGTTACATGACGCAGAAGTTCGGACTGTACGAGGACCTGAGCATCGAGGAAAACCTCGACTTCATCGCGCGCGTGTATGAAGTGCCGGATGCGCCGGCGCGCGTGCAGCGCATGCTCGACCAGCTCGGGCTGACCACGCGGCGCACGCAGCTTGCCGGATCGTTGTCGGGCGGCTGGAAGCAGCGCCTCGCCCTCGCCGCCTGCCTGCTGCATGATCCGCAACTTCTGCTGCTCGACGAGCCGACTGCGGGCGTCGATCCGAAGGCCAGGCGTGATTTCTGGGACCAGTTGCACGAACTGGCTGCAGGCGGATTGACGGTGCTGGTGTCGACGCACTACATGGACGAGGCCGAGCGTTGCCACGAGCTGGCTTATATCGCTTACGGCAAGCTGCTGGCGCAGGGCACCTCGGAGCAGTTGATTGCAAATGCCGGGCTGGTCACCTGGTCGCTCGCCGGTCCCGGCCTCGCACGTATCGCGCAAGCGTTACGCGCCGATCTCGAACTCAACGTCGCTTCCTTCGGCACGGACCTGCATGTAAGCGCGACCTCGCCTGCGAAACTGGAAGCGGCGCTGGCGCCCCATCGCAACCCTGCCTTCACCGTCACGCCGGTCGACACCAGCCTGGAAGATGTCTTCATCTACCTGATGCAACAGTCGAAGGACAACTTTCCGTCATGAACTGGTCGCGCTTCCTCGCCATCCTGATCAAGGAATTCCGCCAGATCCGGCGCGACCGCCTGACCTTCGCGATGATGGTCGGCGTGCCGATCATGCAGCTGGTGCTGTTCGGGTTTGCGATCAATACCGATCCGAAGCAGTTGCCCATGGCGGTGGTGTCCGCCGACGAAAGTGAGTTCTCGCGCAGCCTTCTCGCCGGGCTGGAGAACTCCGGCTACTTCCGTGTCACACAGCGTCCTCGCAGCGAGGCGGAAGGCAACCGACTGCTGGACGAGGGGCGCGTACAGTTCCTGCTTGTGGTGCCGCCGGATTTTTGGCGGCAGCTGGTGCGCGGCGAGCGGCCAGTCTTGCTGCTCGCCGCGGATGCGACCGATCCTGCAGCCTCCGGCAATGCACTTGCAGCGGTGAATTTCGTTGCCCGGCAAGCGGTCGGACGTGACCTCATCGGGCCCTTGCGCGCCTTGCAGCCGGGCGACGTGCCATTCGAGATCCGCGCGCAGCGGCGTTACAACCCGGAAGGCATTTCGCGCTACAACATCGTGCCGGGGCTGATCGGCGTGGTGCTGACGATGACGATGGTGATGATGACCTCGCTGGCCATGACGCGCGAGCGTGAGCGCGGGACGATGGAGAATCTGCTTGCGACGCCGGTGCGGCCGCTTGAGGTCATGGTTGGAAAGATCGCTCCTTACATTTTGATCGGGTATGTGCAGGTGACAGTGATCCTGATTGCGGCGCATTTTCTGTTCAATGTCCCGATGGTGGGTAGTTTGGGATTGCTTTCCGCGGCGCTGGTGGTGTTCATGGCGGCCAATCTTGCGGTGGGATTTACGTTTTCTACGGTGGCGAAGAATCAGCTGCAGGCGATGCAGTTGACGTTCTTTTTCTTTTTGCCGTCGATGCTGCTGTCGGGATTTATGTTTCCGTTTCGGGGGATGCCGGGGTGGGCGCAGGTGATTGGAGAGGGGTTGCCTCTCACGCATTTTTTGCGAGTGGTGCGGGGGATTATGTTGAAGGGGAATGGCTTTTTTGAGGTGTTTCCGAGTGTTTGGCCGATGGGGGTGTTTATGGTGGTGGCTGGGGTGGTTGCTTTGAGGAGGTATCGGCAGACTTTGGATTGAGGTTTCTCTTCGGTGCCCCAGTGCGGTTGACTCTCCGTGGATGCTTGCCGGGACTGGCCCCGGCGGGCCACTCACTTTTTTGCTTCGCCAAAAAAGTAAGCAAAAAAGGCGCCCCTGGTGCCTTCGCCCCCTTCGGGGGTGCCCAAAAGAGTGAGGCTCAAAACGGGAAGCGCAGAACTCGCCTTCGGCTCAGACAACTGCGCTTCTTTTTCCGTTTTGAGCCTCACTCTTTTGGCTCGTCACAAGGGATCTCTTTAAACCCATCCCCACCCTGACCCGCCCCTTGAAGGGGAGGGAATCAAGAACGCATTTCTCCGAATAATCGAACTCGCATACATTGCGAACGCAATTCCATCGCCTAACGTTGCCAAGACCTAAACAGTTCCCTCCCCTTCAAGGGGAGGGCCAGGGTGGGGATGGGGTATGCAGTTAATCCCTTGTACGCAGCCGAAAAAATGCTGGGGAAGGCGGATAAAGAAGCGCAGTTGTCTGAGCCGCAGGCGAGTTCTGCGCTTCCCGACTTCCCCAGCATTTTTTCGGGCACCCCGCAGGGGCTGCGGACCAGGGTCGCCTTTCTTTGCTTACTTTCTTTGGCGAAGCAAAGAAAGTGAGTGGCCCCGGGGCCAGTCCCGGCTAGCATCAACGGAGTGACTACCGAACAGGGGCACCGAAGAGAAACCCACACAATCAGCGCTCAGAAAACATCGCCATCCCATTCCGATACGCAATCTTCTCCGCAACCTCCCGCGGAAGCTCCCCCAGCATCCGCCGATAGAACGAAGCCAACTCCTCCACCTGTCCCCACCGCGGTGTAACCCAGGTATCCGTCCCCACAACAAACCGATCCGGATACTTCATCATCAACGCCTTCCACCGCGGATTAAGCCCCCCCCCCTGCTCGATATCCATGCGATAGGACAGCTCCCCCACAATATTCGGATACTGCGCAAACATCTGCTCCACCTTATCCATCGGCGTACTCATCCCCGTATGCGCCCAGATAAGCTTCACCCCAGGCGCATGCCGCAGGATGCGCTCCACTGCATCCTCATCCGCGTGCGCATGCAACCACAGCCCGCGCTCTTTCGCGAGCCGCGCGATCTTCGCCATGTAAGGCGCGTCGGCATCCGCACCGAAGATGTGGAATTCGCCAATCCCGCGATAAATGCCACGCGCGAGTTCCTTCTCGACATACTCAGCCACGCCCTCGCTCTTGAACCAGTCGTATCGATCCGGCTGCATGCGGTAAGGCCGCAAGAAGGGCACGATCACAATGTCCTTGGCCTTCTGCGCGATCAGGTCCAACGTACCGTCGTTCGGCCGGCTGGTGGCGAGCACCGCGCGGATGCCGGTCTTGCGCCACAGCGCGACTACCTGCTCAGGCGACAGGTAGGTGCGCGCTTCGACGTTGTAGTGCATGTGCGCGTCAAACAGCGGCAAGGGTTCTGCCGCTTGTGCTGTGAAGGCACAGGCAGAGGCAATCAGCAGGACAAGACGTTTCATTCCACCACTCCCAGTTTTCCGCTATGGCTGCCCATGTACCACAGGCGGCCCTTCGCATCGACAATCATCTTGCGTATGCCCTCGTTCTTGGTCGGCAGCGGGAACACGCGGAATTTCTCAGTGGATGGGTCGAACAGCGCGACGGTATCGGTACCGATTTCATTCATCCATACCTTGCCCGCGCCGTCGACCGTCACGGCATAGGGCTTGCCCGGTTCACCCGCGGGTGTGTCATAGCTCTTGATAATCTTCGCGGTCTTGGCGTCGATATGGGTGAGCTTGCCGTCTCCATAACGCACCACCCACAACGTATTGTCCGGCGCGGCGGCAATGCGGCGAGGCATCGAGCCACGGCCGAGGTCGATTTCGGTGACCTGCCCGCTCGCAGCATCGATGCGCCCTACACGCTGCCCGCTGGCTTGGCAGAACCAGACATTGCCCTGCTTGTCCATCGCCAGGCCGTAGGGGCCGTCTCGCGTGTCGAACTCGGTCATCTTCCTGCTCGCGCGGTCGAAGCGCGTGACCTTGTCGGCGGACTGGTTGGTAAACCACAGCGCGCTGCGACCGTCGAAGATGATGGTGTGCGGACTGCCGCCGGACGGCGTCTTGTGCGCCACCATCTTGCCGGGATGCCCGTTGACGAAGGGGATTTCCAGCAGGGTGCCGTTGCCATGCCCGGTCATCCAGACCGTGCCTTGCTCGTCGACCACGAGACCGTGCGGGCGTGTGCCTTCGGGCAAATCCCATTCGTCGAACTTCTGGGTCACGGGATCGAAGCGGGCGAGCTTGTTACCGTGCATGACGGCGATGTAGATCTTGCCGTCGGGTGCCGCAGCGGGGTCGCGCGCGAATTTCGGGGTAGGCACGGCCCATTCGGAAACCTTGCCAGTCGGTTGCGATATGCCGGGAGTGATGGTGTAGTTGGAACCGCCGGCGTGGGCCAATGCCGGCAGGAGGAAGAACAGGGACAGAACCTTTCGCATGGCGCGCTCCTTCCTTTCTCGGAACGCTTATTGTGGCCCAATGCGCGCAGGTTTGCAGGAGGCGGCGCAACGCCTCCTGGCATTACACGGTACGTTTCGGGCGCAGCTGCAATCCCCGCAGGAAACGGGAAATGACGGCGAACGCGCTGATCCCGTAGTGGGAATAGTCGAACGCGCGCGGCAGGTCGACCCGGATGCGGCTTGTGCCGACCGCCTCGGCCAGCACCAGCCCGCCGTTGGGGACGGTAAAGCTGGTGCCGGGGCGCAGGAACACGTCCACCGGCTCGCCGTAGGCGGTAATCCACACCACGCCCGAAACGCAGTGAATGCGGCGGCCCTCGGCGGCGACCAGACGTAGGGGACGGTTTTCGTGCAGTTCGCACTCGACCTGGCTTCGCGTTACTGCGACGATCTTCGGCTGCATGGTGCTCTCCTTTCTGTGGGTTGGAGAAACATCGTACGTTGTTGCAATGCAGCGCAACAGGTGCAGCAGTTCGAAATTGTTACCATCACAGCGGACTTGCACTTAAACTGTTCTGGTCAAAAAACCATGGAACTGTATCTTTGTGCCGCACTGCCGCACGGTCACAATCGAATCATGTCCGCCCAAGTCAACCTCTACGAACACCTCGCCGACGAACTGGCAGCCCTGATTGCCAGCCGGGTCTTCGCACCCGGCGACCGGCTGCCGTCGATACGGCACCTGGCGCAGCAGAAGCGGCTGTCGATCAGCACGGTGATGCAGGCGCTGCGGTTGCTGGAGGACCGCGGCCTGGTGGACGCGAAGCCGCAGGCGGGCTATTACGTGCGGCATCGCGCGCGCAGTCTGGTCGTAGCGCCCGAGGCACAGCACATCAAGGAACCGACTTATGTCGGCATCAACAACCTGCTGATGGAAGTGCTGCGCGCGATGAAGGCGCCGGGCGCGCTGCAGCTCGGACTGTCCTGGCCGCCGGACGAACTGTTGCCGGTCAAGCGCATGCAGCAGGTGATGAGCGCGGTGGCGCGGCGCAGTCCGGAACTGCTCACACGCGACGGATGCTTCGACACCAACGAACCGAATTTCGTGCGCCAGGTGATCCGCCGCTCGGTAGACTGGGGGCGCATCAATCCTCAGGAAATCATCGCCACCAACTCCTGCACCGAGGCCTTGAGCCTGGGCCTGCGCGCGGTCGCCAAACCGGGCGACACGATCGCACTCGAATCGCCGACCTACTTCGTGCTGCTGCAGCTGATCGAAAGCCTGGGCATGAAGGCGCTGGAGATACCGACCGACCCGAAGACCGGGATTTCGATCGACGCGCTTGAACTGGCGATGCGCGAGGGCCTGGTGCAGGCCTGCCTGCTGGTGCCGAATGCGAACAATCCGCTGGGATGCGTGATGCCGGAGGCGAACAAGAAGCGGCTGGCGCACCTGCTCACCCAGTACAACGTGCCTCTGGTGGAGGACGACGTGTATCGCGACCTGTGCTTTTCCGCTGAGCGGCCGTGGCCGGTGAAGGCCTATGACAGTTCGGGCCACGTCGTGCTGTGTTCGTCCTTTTCCAAGGTGGTCAGCCCGTCGGCGCGCGTCGGCTACATCGTCGCCGGCCGCTATACGGAACAGATCGCCTACCTGAAGAATGTGTCGAGCGGCGGCACCAATCATTTCACGCAGGCTGTGCTGGCCGATTTTATCGCCAGCAGCAGCTATGACGCGCAGGTTCGGAAGATGCGGCGCTCGATGGCCGAACGGATCGCGCGCATGTCGGATGCGGTGTCGGAGTACTTCCCGGAGGATTGCTCGGTGTCGACGCCGCAGGGCGGGTTCGTGCTGTGGGTGCAGATGCCGGATGAAGTCGATGCGCTGGCGCTGCACCGGGAAGCAATCGAGCGGAATATCGCGTTCATGCCGGGGCAGCTGTTTTCGGCGTCGGGGAAGTTCGGGAACTGCATTCGGCTTAATTGCGGGAATGCATGGAGCGTGGAGATCGAGAATGCGGTCCGCACGATTGGAGAGCTCGTCTTTCAGCAGCTGGACGAAGCGCTCATTCCCGAAGTGCGGGAGCCGTCGCGCGTTATCGCGTTCTCACAGCGCTAAGCAAATTCCTTTCGCGCCCGCCCGGAGCCTGTCTGCGGGCTGTTCAGCCCGTGCCTTAGCCATCTTTCCCCGTCATCCCGGCGCAAGCCGGGATCCAGTGGCGTCTGTCTTCGGACGGAGGAACGACGCTGGGTCCCGGCCTTCGCCGGGACGACAGGGAAGAGGCAGGCGGTGCACAGGCGCAGTCTCCCGCCTGCATCGGCAGACTCATATGGCGGCTTTGCCATTCGCACCTCTTTCCACGCATTTCATCGCCGTCCCCCGCTTTTTGTCGCAAATCCCTCGCCCTCGACACCGTCAATAGATATAGTTGCAACATTTCCCAACCGGAGGCGTTGCATGCATCCTGTCGTCCTCAAGCAAGTCGGCAAGACCTATCACCTCGACGCGGTGAATGTGCCGGCACTCAGCGATATCAACCTCGAGATCCGCCCCGACTGCTTCACCGTGATTTCCGGCCCGTCGGGGAGCGGCAAGACCACGCTGCTCAACGTGATCGGTTGCATCGACCGGCCCGACCATGGCGAGATCATGGTGGCCGGACAGGCTGTACAGAAGATGCCGGACGATGCGCTGTCCGATTTCCGCGCACGTCACCTCGGGTTCATCTTCCAGAATTTCAACCTGCTGCCGGTGCTCACTGCCTATGAGAATGTCGAGTATCCGCTAATGCTGACGAAGATGCCGGCCGCGCAGCGCCGCGAGCGCGTGCTGGCCCTGCTGGATGCAGTAGGACTGTCCGACCGCGCCAACAACCGCCCGGGCCAATTGTCCGGCGGGCAGCGGCAGCGCGTGGCGATCGCGCGTGCGCTGGCGCCGGCGCCGAAGCTGGTGCTGGCCGACGAGCCGACCGCCAATCTCGACAGCCAGACCGGCGCTGCGATCAT